>ERZ780198.3361-NODE-3361-length-10967-cov-3.840909_pt1 | contig 10967 bp, 8 predicted proteins | sample MGYA00510979_ERZ780198 | MGnify/ENA primary metagenome ERZ780198 (study PRJEB29588, sample SAMEA2158039) | human gut metagenome | biome: human gut; feature: human-associated habitat; material: faeces | place: Denmark | collected 2008/2010 ...
CGGAACTTTTGATTATGTAATCAGAAGTTTCAGTTATAAAACCAGAACTTGCGGTTTTAGTTTGCCCTAAGGGAAAAAGAACTTTTCTTCTAGGGGAGAACAAGTTTTCTACCTATAGCTAGGATGTTTTCTATTAGTAATCAATATTTCAAATAAACTTTAGTACTATGGCAATGTATGTAATGGAAGAAATGCCCGATATTCATGGAGCGGACAAGGCTCCCGGCACAGAGCATGGCTTTCGCCGTTTAATTTTTAGGGCAATGCACTGCATTAGATGAAAATAATGGTATCTTTGCATTCCGTTACAACAGACAGGATTTTATAAGGAAAAAATAATAAATACAGATATGGCAAAAGAAAAAATCATCCTTACGGGCGACCGCCCCACAGGACGCCTGCACATAGGACACTATGTAGGCTCATTGAGAAGAAGAGTGGAACTGCAAAACTCCGGCTTATACGACAAGATTTTCATCTTCATCGCCGACGCACAAGCGCTGACGGACAATATGGAGAATCCGGAAAAGGTGCGCCAGAACGTCATCGAGGTGGCACTGGACTACCTGGCTTGCGGACTGGACCCGACGAAGAGTACCATCTTCATCCAATCCCAGATACCGGAACTCTGCGAACTGACCTTCTACTATATGGACCTGGTGACCGTGAGCCGCCTGCAACGCAACCCGACGGTAAAGACCGAAATCCAGATGCGTAATTTCGAGACAAGCATCCCCGTAGGTTTCTTCACCTACCCCATCAGCCAGGCAGCGGACATTACCGCCTTCCGCGCCACTACCGTGCCCGTGGGCGAAGACCAGGAGCCGATGATTGAACAAGCTCGTGAAATCGTACGCCGTTTCAACTATATATATGGTGAAACCCTCGTGGAACCGGAAATCCTGTTGCCCGACAATGCAGCCTGCCTGCGCCTGCCGGGAACGGACGGCAAAGCCAAGATGAGCAAGAGCCTCGGCAACTGTATCTATCTTTCGGACTCCGCCGACGAGGTGCAGAAGAAGGTGAAGAGCATGTATACCGACCCCGACCACCTGCGTGTACAAGACCCCGGAAAATTGGAAGGCAACACCGTATTCACTTACCTGGATGCCTTTTGCCGTCCGGAACACTTCGGCCTTTATCTGCCCGAATATCCGAATCTGAACGAACTGAAAGCCCACTACCAACGTGGCGGTCTGGGCGATATGAAAGTGAAGAAGTTCCTCAACGAAATTATGCAGGAGACACTGGAGCCTATCCGCAACCGCCGCAAGGAGTTTGAAAAAGACATCCCCGCCATCTACGACATGCTGAAGAAAGGTTGCGAAACTGCCAGGGAAACCGCTGCCGCAACCTTGGACGATGTACGCAAGGCTATGAAGATAAACTACTTTGATGATGCGGAACTGATTGCAGAGCAAGTAAAGAAATTCGGCGGAGAATAAGGGATAGGAGATACGAGTTACAGAAGTTACGAGTTACAAGGAGCTACCTGTTACAAGTTACTAGTTACAAAAAATGAGGGGCATGCGTCATAATAACGCATGCCCCTTCTCATTTCTATAACTCGTAACTCCTTGTAGCTTGTAGCTCGTAGCTTTCTAATTGGCAGATTTCACCAATACCACACGGTTCAGAATCGGCTGTCCGAACTTATCGACACCACCACCGGCATCCACCTTCAGGCGGTCAGCAGGAATTCCGTATTGTTTTACCAATACATCGACCACGGCTTGTGCACGCTTCAAACTCAACTCTTTGTTGAATGCCGGCGTACCGGTTGCAGAGTCTGCATATCCGTTTACAGTGTAAGTGGCGTTCGGGAACTGTTTCATCTGGTCTGCCAGATAAGACAAGTTCATTGCTTCACGTGGAGAGACTTCGGCAGAACCGATATTGAAGAATACGGTACGCGGTGCTATATCCGGATCGGGAACAATCACTTCGGTTTCCGTAACTTCGGCCACCGGCTGGGTCTGTGCAGCCACCAATGCATTCTGCAGCTGCTGGTTGGCAGCTCCCATCTCTGCAAGCTGTGCCTGCATGGCAGCCAGCTCTACCTGAGAAATCAACTGAGGCATCGGGCGACGGAATCCACGGGCGGGGAAACGGTATGTCAACCCTACCGTTGCACTCAGCACGCCATCATATCCATGATCGCCGCCAACTTCGCCATCGAACTTATCTTCAACGCCCATTGCGCTCAGCTCCAGGTTAATATCTATCGCATTGGAAATACGGAAGCGATTGATGATACCCGCGTTTACAGACAGAGCTTCGCGGTGAGGCTTTGTGTAGTTGTGAGTGAAGCCAGCACCTACATAAGGAATGATTTCATACACACGGTGCTGGTTGTATCCTCCAAACAGCGCATTCAGATTGAACATCACATCTCCGTGCAGATTCATATAGTCGAAACGCTGTTTGTAGTAGCCGTCATCCATCTGAGTGCCTTTCACGTAGTCAGCACCTGCATCATACGTATATCCTCTTGCCTGAAGGCCGCTATATTGCAGACGTACTCCCAGTCCCGGGGTGAACCATTTGCCGATGGCAAAATTCAGCGTCGGACTGATACGCTTGCCAAAACTTCCTGCCTTATCATTATCTCCAAAAGTTGCTTCGGCACCACCGCCTATAGAGAAAAACCAATTACTCCAGAACGGGTTAGTGATTACCTGATATTTATCCTGAACCTGGATAACACCAAATTCTTCCACAACTTCAGTCTTTTGCTGCGCCATGGCAACAGAAGACACACCGGCCAAAGCCAGTAACATTAGAATCTTTTTCATATACCTTAAAATAGTTAAGTGGTTAATTAAACTCTTTATCATTCAAACTGTCTAATTAACGCCAACAGAACTAAAAGGTTCTGAATATTTGTACTTTTTTTGCCTTGATGCAAAAGAAAGCACTCTCCCTTATTTGGAGAAAAGCTTTTCTATGTCGTCTTCTTTAATGGTCGCCAGCACCGTCTTTCCGTCTGGAGTATTATTCGGGGATGGACATGCAAACAGATTGTCCACGAGATTGGACATTTCCTCGTTGCTCAGCACTTGTCCGTAGACGATGGCCGCAGCACGCGCCAAGGTCGATGCAAGAATTGTCTGCACCTCTTCCTTAACGTCATTTCCTTTTTCCATAGCAGTATGTACCATATTCCGGACCAATTCTACCGGGTTCAACCCCTCTATGCCCGAAGGTATGCCGTTGATGGCATAGCTGCCGCCACCCAGCGGGCTCAAATCGAAGCCTACTGCCGACAAATCTTCCAATATACTTTCCAGTACGGCAGCTTCCGAAGCCGGCAACTGGATAATCTCCGGAAACAATACCCCCTGCGATACGCCTTGTTTCTGTCGAATCTGGCTCATATAGCGGTCGAACAATACCCGGACATGTGCCCGGTGCTGGTCTATCAGCATCAGACCCGATTTAACGGAAGTCAGAATAAAACGCCCCTTGAACTGGAAGTGTTGCGCTCCTTTCTCTACCGTTGCCTCATTGCCATAGAAAGAGGCGCTTGCCCCGGAAGGAACCGTTTCCTGGAAATAAGGAACCTTCTCCTCCTCTCTTGGAGCCGTACCGGTAACCGTATCCTCTACAAAAGGCTCTTCCTCCATCGGCTCGTTCATCCTGCTGGCTTTTTCCAAACCGGAATAAAGCCCCTCCCACTCCACTTTGGGGCGCGAATAATTGCCACCGCCTCCATAGGAAGAAGCGGAAGACGTCTTGAAGGGATTGAAATCCGTGTTATAGTGTACCTTCGGAGGCTCTATCGGACGAGCCTGCTCGAATGCAGGAATATCCGGCATGTCCTCGGTATCAAAATCGATAGTAGGTATAGCGCTAAACTTGCCTAAGGATTCCTTGACCGCAGCCGACAGAATCTGCCAGATAGCCTGCTCATTCTCGAACTTAATCTCCGTCTTCGTCGGATGGATGTTCACATCGATATTGGCAGGGTCTACCTCGAAATAAATAAAGTAGGAGATTTGCTCACCGGCAGGAATCAGCTGCTCATAAGCGTCCATCACCGCTTTGTGGAAATAGGGGTGACGCATATAACGCCCGTTCACAAAAAAGTATTGGTGCGCTCCTTTCTTGCGCGAGGTTTCCGGCTTGGCAACAAAACCGGAAATCTTTATCATCGTCGTATTGACGTCTACGGACAGCAACTGCTGATTCAGTTTCTTTCCGAAAACTGCCATGATGCGTTGCCGCAAAGGCATTACCGGAAGATTGAACAATTCCGTATCATTACTATACAGATAGAAGGCTACCTCAGGATGCACCAGCGCTATACGCTCGAATTCCGTAAGGATATTGCTCAACTCCGTAGAGTTGGCTTTCAGGAATTTACGCCGGGCAGGAATATTGAAGAATAGGTTCTTGATGGAAAAATTGCTTCCCTTAGGGCAGGAAACGGCTTCCTGGCCCTCGACTTTAGAGCCGGCAATCAACAGTCGCGTCCCCAGTTCCTCGCTGGCTGGGCGTGTTTTCAACTCCACTTCAGCTACCGCAGCAATGGAAGCCAACGCTTCTCCACGGAAGCCCATGGTGCGTAGGGCAAACAAATCGGCAGCTTCGCGTATCTTTGAAGTTGCATGGCGTTCAAAAGAAAGACGCGCATCCGTTTCGGACATCCCCTTTCCGTCATCAATCACCTGGATGCAGGTCTTGCCCGCATCGGTAATCAGCACATGTATTTCCTCTGCTTCGGCATCAATTGCATTTTCCACCAATTCCTTCACAACAGATGCCGGACGCTGAATCACCTCTCCGGCAGCAATCTGATTGGCAACCGAATCGGGCAGCAAATGAATGATATCGCTCATGATAATGTTTAATGATTAGAGATTAATGATTAATCATTATTAAATGATTCCGTTACTGATGGCATACCACAGATAAATCAGCACAGCTATGACAACAAGGATTATGCCCAAATGCATCGGCTTACGTCCGCTCTCCTTGCGCCGCTTCAAGTGAGTTGTTCCTTCTATGAATTTGCCCCGTATATCCTCGGGCGAGAATTCCTTTTCCGGCAGCATACCCAGGTCACGCTTGGCATTTTCTTCCATCTTCGCCAACTTCTCTTTCCGCTCATCCACATAGATATAGCTATGATTGAAGCCACGAGGCTTCCGCATTGCAAACATTCCCATGACGCTACTTATTATTTCGTTTAATATGCATATTCCTTGGCGAAGTTACAGGTTTCCGGTCACTTTTCTTCAATACTTCACCTGCTTTTTTAGCCCTCCACTCGAAGATGTCCTCCTTGTTGAGCGGACGGATGTAGTCGAACCAAACAAAAGAAGGCAGCCTGCTCTTATCTGGTGGAATCTGGTCCAAAGGATAGGCTGTACCGGTAGTCTTTCCAACAAAGACTCCGCGCTCCATTCTTCTCTCCTTCAAGTACATTTTCAAAAGTCCACCTTCCGAATAGTTCATCATAATCAGCGAACTGTCCTTCTCCTCTACCGGATAATACACCACCAATACATTGCCGTTTACCTCCACCAGACGCATGTCTCCATCTATGAAGAAAGCTTTCATCTCCTTACCGGAAACTTGGTTATAGTGAATACTGTCCTTTTTCTCTACCGTCAGGGCCTGATTGATGATATGTGCCCAGTCGATGGTACTATCGTTCATGTAAATTTTAATTTCCTCGCCCAACAACTGTTGTTCCCCGTGCCACAAGATAGGGTCGGTGTACATCGTCATGCAAGAGTCCTTGGAATTATACACCAACGAATCGCATACGGCCTGCACATCCGTGCGATAAGCACGCACCTTATGATAGGCACGCATCTCCCGGTACATGGAATCGGTATTCATATGGTAGGTAATCAGCCGCAAAGTATCACCGTGCATAAACAGACTGTCGCCCTGCGAATAGTCGATAGCTACGGCACGTTTGGTGGCAACGGCGCTTCCGGTCAGTTCGTTGTAGAAACAATAGTCGCCAGTCAACATGTTCCGGTTGACCGTATCATTCATCTGTACATTGTCAAAAGCCTCGCCGTATCCCAAGATGCGGTCGTAGAAAAGGCTGTCACCGGTCAGTTTCTTGCCTTCGTTAGTCAGTACGGAACGGTCGAGCAGTTCTGCCTGCTCAGTAGTCGTATTGTACACGCCACGTTCGGAATAAATATGATTTTGGTCACTCACAATGTCGGAGGGTCCTAAAATTGTGGCAATCTTAGTAGCTGTACTATACTTCAAGGTATCCGAAGTCAAAACAAACTTCGGGTTGACCAGCTTCACGTCGTGGTTGAAGACAGCCAACTTGGTGGCAGGGCTATATTCTCCCCATTCGGAAGTCAGCACATTATCCTCGTCGGTCAGCGTACCGCCTTCGAAGTAATAGCCCAAATCGTACAGACGGTCATAGTTCAAACTGTCGGTTGTCAGCACCGTATTACGATTTATCATACGTACATTCTCACGCAGCATGGCCAGCTGCGACATGCCGTCATAATACAGATAGTCTCCATAGATAAACAAGGTGTCGCCCTGCTCCATACGCACATTGCCGAATGCCTCCACAGAATTTATCTTTTCGAATATCAGCGCACTGTCACAGAACATGTACATACTGTCATGCTTCATCCTCACCGAGCCGATGAGTACCTGCACATCAGGACGCAACTGTTTGTCCGCCTGCGCCTCATCTGCGTACAACAAATCGACGCGCGTCTTCTTCTTTTCCGGCGTCTCCGTCTTTTTCTGTTCAATCGAGTCCACTTTCTTCTTCTCTGGTGCACCAGTACTCTTCTTCTTGTCCTGCGCACTCAGCAGACAGATACCAAACAAGCATAGAATACCTACCAGGAGGTATCTATGCTTGTTCAGGAAATGATTTTTTGTATTCTTCTTTTGCATACAAATCTATGTAAATTCTTCCGGATTATTCTTTAATCCAGCCCGGATACTTGAACGTACAGTTATTCTTCCAATTATCCTTGATACGGACATATGTGTGCTTCTGCTTCTCACGAATCCACTTGTCCAGCACTTCGTCGCGGCGTTTCTCCAACACAATCTCTTTCAAGTTCTGATAGTCATCGGCAATGGTAGCCTTGTGTCCCGTCGTACGGCTCTTCAGTTTCACAATCACACACTCTTCTTTTCCGGTCTTTTGCGGAATCATGGTGAAGGCTTCGGAGATTTCGCCCACTTTCATCTTATCCACCACCTTGGCTATTTCAGGGGGAAGTTCCTGCATCTCAAAACGGGAAGTGTTCGTATTGGGATTCGGCAACAAACCATGATTGTTACGCGTATCCTTATCCTGCGAAAGCACTGAGGCAGCCTCTTCAAAAGAGAACTTGTTATTGCGGATATCATCGGCAATAGAATCCAAACGGGCACAACCGGCAGCCAGAGCTTCTTCCGGAATATGCGGTTTCAACAGAATGTGGCGTGTTTTAATACGGTCACCGCGCTTCTCTATCAACTGAATGATATGGAAACCATATTCAGACTCTACAATCTTGGAAACCTTGCTGGGGTCTTGCAAGTTGAAAGCTACATTGGCATAAGCGGGGTCCAGCATACCGCGTCCCGAAAACTCTATTTCACCGCCACGCATGGCCGAGCCACGGTCCTCGGAGTACAGACGAGCCAACATGGAAAAGCTTTCGCCCTTATTGACACGGTCGGTATACTCACGCAGACGCCTCTTTACATCTTCTATTTCCTCCAAAGGAACCTTGGGCTGCTGAGTGATAATCTGCACCTCCACCTGGGTAGGGATATAAGGAATGCTGTCCTGCGGCAAATCCTTGAAGTAACGGCGCACCTCAGCCGGAGTTATCTTAATCTCACCCACCAGTTTCTGCTGCATCTTCTGAACCTTCAATCCTTCACGGGCATTCTCGCGCAGCGTTTCACGAATCTGGCTGGAAGTCTTGTTGAAGTATTCCTCCATTTTCTCGCGCGAACCGATGTTGGCGATGTACATGTTCGTCATATAGTCCACACGCTGGATAACCTCACTCTCGGATACTTCGATACTATCGAGGGCAGCCTGGTGAAGATACAGCTTCTGCACGGCTATCTCCTCCGGTATCACGCAATAAGGGTCACGGTCAAATTTGCGTCCTTCATACAATGCACTCATACGTGCCTCTTCCACTTCGGACTTCAGTATAGCCTCGTCACCTACTACCCACACTACCTCGTCAATCACGTTGTCTTGTCCATAAACGGTAGAACCGACTAATAGCGTCAAGGCAAATAAAATTACAAACTTAAAGTTCATACACTGTTTCATTCTTGGTGTCTTATTCTAAATAATATTTAATCTTGTCTCTTTTCACCGCCCGTTGGTACAAATCATCCTTCACTTGCTTCATGAATTCCACCTGCTTCACGTTCAGCAGCATATCCTTCACTTGCCCACGGGCAAACTCATAGGGTTCCTGCTCTCCCATCGGGCGATAATCGCTCACATTCAGGAAATAATGGAAAGCCGTATCCTTCAGCTCTACATGGCGATTCTTGTCCAGATACTCGTCCACATCAGGAACCTTCAAGGGCAGCATATCCAGCACTTCCGATACCGGCACCCATTTATCATAAAAATACTCATACTTCACAGCATTCTGCAGACTGTACTTTTCCAGATGTTCCACCGCCTCACGGGTTTCCGTCTTGTACCAGCGACGAACATTACCCAGCTGCGGGGCTGTCAAAGGAACTTTGATGAACAAGCCTTTCATCAACGGACGTTCCACCTTGAAGAGCGCCTGGTTCTTCTCGTAATACTCCGTCAAGTCTTGTTCTGAAATCTCCTCTGATAGCCGCTGATGTATTAAAGCCTGCTGATAGGTATGCATTATCAATGCTTTGCGATAATTCTCCACAAGTTTATCAATCTCACCGTTATTGGGAATATTGCTCTGCGCTTTATCGTACAGCAAAATATCTTCCACCCAATTACGGATATAATGTTCTGCAAACAACAGACTGTCGTCTTTGGACAAACCGGCAGGAAGTACCGATTGCAAATCTTCCCGGTAAAGGAAATTGCCGTCCAACTCCACTAACGGTGTCCGCCCTTTATGGTCGTGCTGCTCGCTGCACGCCGCACAGAGAAGGAAAATTAAAAGCCCAAAGCAGGTTGTTCGCATCACCAACTGATATTTACTTCGTTTTGAGGTACGAAGATAGTGTTTTAATCGGTTGCATCAGTGATTATTAACGGTTTTTAAAACCTCTTGGTCAATTTCAACCTTACCGGCAGCACGCAACTTTGCCACCCAATGCGTTTCCAAATAGTTCCGATAAGCGGTTACGAGCGGCTCTCGCACCTCTTGCCAACTATCTGGTCCCTTCTGCTTACGACCTTGTACAGCAGTAAAGGGAAATGACAAAACCGGGGTTGCATTCTTCCCTTTGAACACCAATTCATCCACATATGCATTATCACCGGGAGCAAATAATCCTTGCTCTGCCCGCACCTTGGGAGTATCGCCGGCATTGAAAGTGAGACGGATGGCATCCATCCACTCCTCTTCCGGAATCTGTTTCAGAAATTTCCGTACTTGCTTCGCCACCCGCTTGGTAGTACAATGCAGCACAATACCCTTATAACGCGGTTCGTCCCAATGGAAGTCCGAACGGTGCGCCTCAAAATATGCTTTCAATCCCGCTTCATCCACCACACTCCTCTTTCCCACTTCACGGTCAGTGATTTCGGCAAGCAACATGCTGTCACGATACCCCTGCACCAACGCACAGAATTCGGGATGCTTCAATTCCAGACGGGAGTTTTCATAGTCCAGAATCGTTTTTACTGTAAAAGCCTCCAACTGTCTGCGCGTCCCTGCCGGATAAACAGCGGCAAATCCGGCAAACTCTTTTCCACCGTATGCCTTGCCATCCAGTGTAAACAATACACGGGAAGTGCTTCCTTTGGCCAGCAGTTCGTCGATACCGGCTTTATCCGGCATATAGTGATATTCTTTCTTCAGTTTATCCACAAAAGCCCGCGTTCCTTTATCCATTCCATGACGACGGGTTTGACAACGGATTATCTTGTCCTTCATCCTCTCAAAAGGAAGGATTTCCTGCTGTTCGAGTACTTTCACGATATGAATGCCTTGAGGAGTGAGGAACGGACGGGAAATCTCTCCGGCATTCAACCCGAATACAATATCCTCAAACTCCACCGGCATCTGCAGCCAACCCACCCAAAACGCTTTCTTCTCATCGGAAAATTGCTCGACGCAAGCATCGAAAGACGGCACAGCTCCCCCTTCCTTTGCAAGAGCCCTGTAGATAGAATCCATCCTGGACTCCATCTCACGCAAGGTATGACCGGAAATATTCTGGGGGAGATATTTAAAAATATGCTTCACATATACCCGGCCCGCACGCCGGCCGGATTTCATCTTGTCATAATACTGCCGTGCCTCCTGCTCTGCCGTCTCCTCATCTGTCAAGTATGATTTAATCAGACAGCGGCGATACTCATCCTGCTCCTTCTGGAAGACACGGGAAGTATCCAATCCCACAACTTCGGCAGCCTCTATTTTCAGCCTGAAGTCTATAAACTTATTCACATATGCATCCAATGCCTTCCGGCCTGCACCGACAGAGGTACCGCCCTTATTATAGCTACGTTCGAATTCAGAACGGAGGACCTCCTTTCCATTGATACGCATCAGTACCGGATCGTCCTGGGCCGAAACAGCCAATCCGAACCCGAGGAAGAAAAACACCCAAAACAATCTAACCATAAGCACCATCCGTTCTTTTTATACGGCTGCAAATATAAACAAAATGCCCGGAAAGCGGCAATCTCTCTCCAGGCATTCACTATTATTTTGTTATTATCTTACTCAGGACGGCTATAGTTCGGTGCCTCACTGGTTATAGACACATCGTGCGGATGACTTTCCAGTACACCTGCATTAGTAATGCGGGTAAACTTGGCATCGTGCAGT
>ERZ780198.3363-NODE-3363-length-10959-cov-2.871240_pt1 | contig 10959 bp, 9 predicted proteins | sample MGYA00510979_ERZ780198 | MGnify/ENA primary metagenome ERZ780198 (study PRJEB29588, sample SAMEA2158039) | human gut metagenome | biome: human gut; feature: human-associated habitat; material: faeces | place: Denmark | collected 2008/2010 ...
ATGTCATGATAAGGGTGTCGATGTGAGAACCATCGACATCGGCATCGGTCATGATGATCACCTTGTGATAACGGAGCTTGTCGATGTTCGCTTTCTTGCTATCTTCAGTTCCGTCTACACCAAAACGTACCCCCAGTGCCTGGATGATATTGTTTACCTCATCGCTTTCGAATGCTTTATGCCACATGGCTTTCTCTACATTCAGGATCTTACCACGCAACGGAAGAATGGCCTGGAACTGGCGGCTGCGTCCTTGTTTTGCAGAACCACCTGCTGAGTCACCCTCGACAAGGAACAATTCACATTCTTCTGCCGTACGGCTTGAACAGTCGGCAAGCTTTCCTGGCAGACCGCCTCCACCCATCGGGCTCTTGCGCTGTACCGATTCACGTGCCTTACGGGCAGCGATACGTGCTGTTGCCGCAAGAACAACTTTGTCGACAATCGTTTTTGCTTCCTTCGGATGTTCTTCCAGATAGTAAGTAAGAGCTTCACCTACAGCCTGATTTACAGCACCGCTTACCTCGTTGTTACCCAGTTTGGTCTTGGTCTGTCCTTCGAACTGTGGCTCTGCTACTTTTACTGAAATAACGGCAATCAGTCCTTCGCGGAAGTCTTCACCAGATATTTCTACTTTTGCTTTTTCCAGCGCCTTGCTTTCTTCAGCATATTTTTTCAGTACACGAGTCAAAGCTGTACGGAAGCCCGCTTCGTGTGTACCACCTTCTATGGTGTTGATGTTATTTACATACGAGTGCAGGTTTTCGCGGAAGCCTGTATTGTACATGATAGCACATTCGATAGGGATACCCTGTTTCTCTGTATTCAGGTAAATCACATCGTCGATAAGCGGAGTGTTTGTCGAGTTCAGGAAACGGACAAACTCTTTTACACCTTCTTCTGAATGGAAAATTTCTTGTTTGAACGATCCGTCTTCTTCTTTCTCGCGCTTGTCGGTCAGCGTAATGGTGATACCTTTATTCAGGTATGCCAGTTCACGCATACGTGCCTGTAGGATATTATATTTATATTCGGTGGTAGTGAAAATGCTTCCATCGGGCCAGAAAGTCTGTCGGGTTCCGGTGATATCGGTAGTACCCACTTCCTTTACGGCATAGAGCGGCTTTCCGCATGCATATTCCTGCTGGTAGATTTTTCCGTTTCGGAATACGTTTGTTGTCATGTGTGTAGAAAGAGCATTTACACACGATACACCTACACCGTGCAAACCTCCGGATACCTTGTATGAACCTTTGTCGAATTTACCTCCGGCATGCAGCACAGTCATAACTACTTCCAATGCCGATTTTTTCTCTTTTTCATGGAAATCGACAGGAATACCACGACCGTTATCCTGTACGGTGATTGAATTGTCTTCGTTGATTGTTACTTCTATATGGGTACAATAACCGGCCAGGGCTTCATCGATAGAGTTGTCTACTACCTCATACACCAGATGGTGCAACCCCTTTTCACTAATATCGCCGATATACATGGCGGGACGGCTTCCAGTCCTTCCAACACCTGGATGCTGCTTGCCGAGTAATTGTTTCCGCTGCTTGGTATCAGTTCTTCACTCATCTCTTTTTACTTCTAGTTTTTTAAGTGTTCAAAATTACTAAAAAAGCGTGATATAACCGAACTTATGATTCTAAAAAACTTGAAATTCGGATAGGAAATGGTGAACTTCTATGCTTATTCTTTGTGTGAATACAATACGGACTGCCGTCGTTTTCAGTCCGGCGGCAGTCCGTGGCAGATGAAATGTTTTATAGGGGTAAGATGTGTCCCGTAAAGTTATAATTACTCCCTAAAAAACTTTTGCTCAGCCGGACGAAGCATCGGTTGGTATCCTTATAAAGAATTATCAGCATGGTGGAAACTCTGGTTGCCTCTCCATTGGTCTTTAATTCGTAATGAATGTCTCCGTTCTTTTGCTTTTCTCCTTTGGATAGTGTGGCTGTAAGTCCACATTCATGTCGGGGAGATCTTTTAGTCCGGTTGCCTATATCTTCGGGTGAGATGTAGTAAGAAACCTCATTGCCTTGCATGCTGAAGTAGCAGTCGGATGCGAATCGTTGCTTCGGACGTCTTCTGGAAGTGCTTTTGTCGTAGATTTCTTCTATTACAATTTTGAAACTATGTTGTTCCAGGGCTTGTATTGCCTGTTCATGGCTTACTTTTTCGGTTGCAAGGTTTGTGGTTTTGCATCCGCTTCCCAACAAAAGAATGGTAACAAACAAAAAGAGAGAAACTGTGGTTTTCATAATCATAGGTTTTTAATAGGTGAAGCAAAAAAACAGGTTGTCGATAACTTTTAGAGTTTTGCGTTTTCAGAGGCTCTTTTCGGAAACTGATTGCAACTGAAAAGACTATTCCTTTTCAGTTGCAATATAGTGCTTTTTTTTAAGAAAAAAGTGATTATATGTTTTTATAGACTGTCCTTCTGTATGAGTTGAGAGGAGTTTAGGATGCTCTGAAGTGTAGGTCTGATATAGGAATCGGAGGTGAAATGAACTTGCGAATATCTCCGGGCAGAAGAAAAGGGGTATTGTGAGGTATAAACGACAAAAGGCCGAATCATTTCGATTCAGCCTTAATATCCTTAAAGTGAGCAATTACTTAAGCCAATTTGCTGATGTGAGCAGCCAATTTTGACTTCAAGTTAGCAGCTTTGTTCTTGTGGATAATGTTACGTTTAGCCAATTTATCCAACATTTTCTGTACGTTAGGGAACAGAGCTACAGCTTCTGCTTTGTCAGTAGTTGCACGAAGTTTCTTCACTGCGTTACGCATAGTCTTAGCATAATATCTGTTGTGAAGTCTTCTCTTTTCTTCTTGTCTGATTCTTTTAATAGATGATTTGTGATTTGCCATCTCGACTAATCTTTAATATTGTTCGTGATTTTGTTTATTATGTAGCCCGTGGGGGAATCGAACCCCCCTTTCAAGAATGAAAATCTTGCGTCCTAACCGATAGACGAACGGGCCATCCTTAGATTCAGGATTATTCCTGACTTGCTTTTCGAGGACATATATCTCTCGATTGCGGATGCAAAGGTATGAAGAATTTTCATTCCTGCAAAACTTTCTGTGATTTTTTTTATTAAATCATTTGCAGTTTGTCGGGGTACGTGAAATTTTGGTTCGGATAGGTGCAATTTTTACTCGTTTGGTCATGGAAAACAACCGTTTATTCCTTTTGTATAGCTGAGCTGGTTTAGTTTGATTATTGAAAGCTCGTATATTTGCAATATATCAGAGTGTCCGGTTTCTTCGGGGAAAGAATAGGAGAGACTCTGAAAATCTGAAGTCGCTCTCTCTCTTATTAAAGTTTTTATAAAATGGTTGCCCTGCATGATAAATAATTACTGTTATTTACATGCAGGGATTTTTGCATTATGTGTATCTTTGCCTCTGTTATGTTGCAAAAATACGTTGGCATAGTTCTTCATACGGTAAAGTATAACGACAAGGCAAATATCGTGCATGTCTATACCGAGCAGTCGGGCAGAATGTCTTTTCTGATTCCGGCACAGCGTTCTCGTAAATCAGCTGTAAAGCAAGTGCTTTTCCAGCCTTTGTCTGTCGTGGAATTTGAGGCGGATATGCGTCCTCGTTCCGGTATTCATCCCATCAAGGAGGCAAAAGCCTGGTACGTCTTTACGTCATTGCCTTATGATCCTTACAAATCGGCAATAGCCATGTTTCTGGCAGAATTCCTTTATCGTGCATTGAAGGAAGAAACTACCAATGTTCCTTTATTTGCCTATCTGGTTCACTCTGTACAGTGGCTGGATGTTTGTGAAACCAGTTTTGCCAATTTTCATCTGGTCTTTTTAATGCGACTTTCCCGTTTTCTCGGGCTTTATCCCAATGTTGAAGAGTATTCTTCCAGCGACTATTTTGATTTGCTGAATGCTTGCTTTGTTTCTTCTCAGCCTTATCATGGCATGTTTGTTCGTCCGGAAGAGGCTTCTCATATACGTACTCTGATGCGTATGAATTATGAAACAATGCATCTGTTTGCTATGAACCGGATGGAGCGGAATCGTTGTCTGGATATCATCAATGAATATTATCGTTTACATTTACCTGACTTTCCGGAGTTGAAATCGCTTCCTGTTTTGCAAGAATTGTTTTAGATATATAGCCTTTGGAAGTAACTCGGATAAAATAACAGGAAGTTTTAGAAAAACATCGTGAATTTTTCGGAAATTCATCGAGATCTTTTTTGAAAAATTGTACAAAAAAAGAACACTTTTTTATGACCTTTTCGTTGACTTATTTGCTTTCGCTATATAAGACATAATACTTTGTTTTCTAAGCAATAAAAAAAGATACGGAACTCTCATGGAAAGTTCCGTATCTTGTATAAGGTTTAGTCTAACTTTTCTGGATGGAGGAGAATTACTGCAACAATTCTTTTACTTTTGCAGAAATAGCACGTCCTTCGGCAAGTCCGGCCAGTTCTTTGCTGGCAACACCCATAACTTTTCCCATATCCTTTCCGCTAGTTGCACCAACACGTGCAATGATTTCTTTCAATTTAGCTTCCAGTTCTTCAGCTGAAAGTTGTTTGGGAAGGTATGCTTCGATGACACGTACCTGAGCCATTTCTTCTTCTGCGAGATCTGCACGGCCTTGTCCTTCGTAAACGGCAGCAGAATCTTTTCCTTGTTTTACCAGCTTCTGCATAATTTTCAGTGCAGCTTCATCGGTCAGTGTATCATTTGCTCCCGGAGCTGTTTTAGCTTCCAGGAAACACTTTTTGACATTGCGCAAGGTTTCCAGTCTGACCTTGTCTTTGGCTTTCATTGCCTCTTTGATATCGTTGCTGATTTGTTCGAATAAATCCATAGTAATATAGTTATAAAATTGTAGTTCGTTTCTTGTTTAGAAAGTGATGGTCATAGAGCCATTCTCGCTATTGTCCAGCTTAGGGGTTGAGCTTTCTTCGGCAACGGCTCTCGACTGGATACTTTCGAGTACAGCTTTTGAACGCTTGTAGGTAGGAGTTGTTTCTACCATGCTGATGATATCATCATTGTCCAGATCTTCTTGTGTGAAGATATAGATTTTGTAGTTTCCTTTCTTCCGGTTGTTTTTATAACTTCCCGGATAGAAATCATCACGGCGTTCGGCCTTCTTTTGTTCTTCTTCCTCTAATTCTTCCTGACGTTTTTGTTCTTCTGCAGAAAGCTTGTTGTTCATTCCCGGCACATCTTTGATGCCAAATCCGGTTGCAAGGATGGTAAACTTCACCTTATCTTCCAGATTGTCGTCGATGTACAATCCCCATTTCGTTTCTACATCTTTGCCGAAGCGGCTCATGAATTCGTGTACCTCATTCATTTCTTCCATCATCAGGTCGCTGTTGCTGCTATATGAGATGTTGAAAAGAACTTTCTTAGAGTTGAAGATATCGTTGTTGTTCAGTAATGGTGAGTGCAGAGCATCAGTAATGGCTTGGGTAACTCTTCCTTCTCCATATCCGTATCCTGTACTCATAATAGCCACACCTCCATCTTTCAATACTGTTTTCACATCATTGAAGTCGAGGTTGATTTTACCACGTATTGTAATGATTTCTGCAATACTTTTGGCTGCAACAGAAAGGGTATCATCTGCTTTTCCGAAGGCATTCATTACGCTCAGGTCGGAATACACATCGCGCAGGCGTTCGTTATTGATAACGAGCAACGCATCGACGTGCTTACTCATTTCTTCTACACCGTCGAGTGCCTGGTCTATCTTTTTATTTCCTTCAAAAAGGAATGGAATGGTAACAATGCCGACAGTAAGGATTCCCATATCCTTGGCTGTCTTAGCAATAATTGGAGCAGCACCCGTTCCGGTTCCTCCTCCCATACCTGCTGTAATAAAAGCCATCTTACAGCCATCATTCAGCATGTTTTTTACGTCTTCCAAACTTTCGTTGGCTGCATCGCGTGCTCGCTCAGGTCGGTTTCCCGCTCCAAGGCCTTCACGTCCCAATTGAAGTTTTATAGGTACAGGCGACTCGTCGAGTGCCTGATTATCTGTATTGCAAACCACGAATGTGACATCGTGGATTCCTTCTCTATACATGTGGTTGACTGCGTTACCGCCACCACCGCCTACACCGATTACTTTAATGATACTCGGTGATCCACTTTGGAAATCGAATGGCATAATTGTTTCGTCAGACATAATTCTTCCTTTTCTTTATGCGGTGAATATTTAATCTTTCATCATCTCGTCTGCTCCGTTTTTTAAAGCGTTTAGCAGTCGCTTAAACGGATTATCCTCTTTAAGTTTTTCTATTTCAGCTATCATGGATGTTATTTCTTCATCCTTTTCCTGCACATTCAGGCTGCGGGCCTGTTCCAACTTGGCAAGTGCGTCTTTGTATTTCTTGCGATTCATCTGACGGTGTGCTTCAGTAATCAGCGTTTCGCAATCGTGCAGACGTTTCTGAGCCCGTTCTAACTCCTGACGTATCTTAGCTTCTTCCAATTGGCGGATACGTTCTGCCTCGGCTTCTTTGGCTGCTTTTTCTTCAGCTGCTTTACGCTCTGCTTCAGCTTTCAGGCGAGCTTCTTCTTCTTTCTTTTGCAAGTCGTCGATAAAGTCTAACTGATGTCCCTTGCGTGGATCTATCTTACAGCAGTTGTCTTTTCCTGCAGCCAGAAGTCCAATCAATGTATTACAGCTTCCATCTTGCGGAATATTAATGTCTCCTCTCAGTTCGATAGCTCCATTTTGCGCAATTCGTATCTTCTCAATCTTTGTGATATTGAAGAAAGCTTTGTCCAGATTAGGCAACTTGGAGGCTCCTCCTGTCAGTATGACACCGGCCAGCAATTTATCGCTATATTCTGATAGGATAATCTGATTCCATACATTTTCCAGTATTTCCTTGACACGTGCTTCGACGATGTCTTCGAGTTTATGAGCACGGATGCTGCATTTTCCGTCGATGCTGTATTCTTTGCCTAACTCATCTTCATTTTCACTAGGTTCTGTGTAGGCACAAGCATAATGAAGCTTAAGTTGCTCTGCATCTTCTTCTTCTATTTGTAGGCTACAGATATCTTTTGTTATATTGCTGCTTCCCAAAGGTATGACAGCCAGATGGCGAAGCAAGTTGTTTTTATAAACCGATACAGTAGTTGTATCTGCACCAAAATCTACGAGGGCACAGCCAGAACGTTTCTCACTTCCGGTGAGTACAGCGTTGGCCGTTGCCAATGGAGAAAGTAAATATTCGGCAACTTCATATCCGGTTTGGCGGAAACATTGACGTATGTTGCTCTTTAGTGAGTTACGTGCAATAATATTCAGAAAGTTTCCTTCGATGCGGTCTGTCTGAATACCCACCGGTTCTGTAGTAAGTTGGTTGTTTCCCAGTTTATATTCTTGAGGTTCGACAGCTAATATTTCCTGATCCATCAATGTTATTTCACGGTTGCTTTCCATAATAGCATCGATGAGAGCCTGAGATATTTTAGTCTCTTCTGTCAGTTGCTTTGTTTCTGTATGTCGAATGCTTCTTACCGACTGTCCTCCGATACCCACATACACTTTTTTTATAGATGCATGTAAAGTCTCTTCCAATTGACAGATTACTGCACTGAGGCATTGCGTCGTTTTGTCCAGATTGTATATTGCTCCTTTCTTGATACAATCGGATGAGCGTTCGCTGGCATATGCAAGAACCTGGATGCTTCCGTCAGCATTCTTCTTTCCCGCAATACCTGTTATTTTTGCCGATCCCAGCTCTATTGCTGCTATAAAGTCTGTTGCTGCCATATCTTATTTCTCCTTTTTGGTACAAATAATCTGATTGTTAAATTCAATGCTGATCCGTTCGTATTTGTTCCATCCTACCCGGTTCAGCGCACTTTGGTAGAATGTTCGCAATTTACTGAATTTTTCTTTATAATTTCCAGGTTTCCCTAAAAAGAGTATATGTTCACCTACTCGGGGAACCAATTCCAGTTCTTGTTTGGGAGTTACATTGATTTGCTCAATTTGTGATTCCCAGAATTTGTCCGATTGTAGGAATTTTCCCAACGGGTATAATTCTGTTTGGGCAAACTTGCGGTCTATGAATCCGGTTGCAACAACTACATGAACCGATTTCCCGGCTGCGGTCATTATTTTTCCTGCATTATCTAAATAGTAATTGTCTCCGTTGCTGCTCATGACTCGCATGACAGGAACTCTTTGATAAATGTCAATAGCCACCTTGCCTCCTGATGTAAGATAGCACTCTGCATTTTCGATAAAGGGATGGCTGGAAAGAAGTTCCTCCAGCTGGCGCACATTTATGCTTGAGAGTTGCTTGCCCTCAGGGTATATCTTTCCTTTTTTCAGAATCTCTTTGACTTCTTTATCCGTAACAAAGCCGTAATCAATACTATCTTTGACAGTCAATTCCATACCCTTGCAAACCTGATCGGCAGGCTTGCTATTAAATGTGGTAACGGCTAATATTAAATAAGCTGTTGCCAGTAATAATGTGCAGAGTATGAAAATTCGTTTTATCATTTGTCTTTTAATAATTCGTATATCTGTGGTACATAGTTTTCTATATCTCCGGCTCCTAATGTTATAAGAACATCAGTCTTTTTGTGTTTTATGACTTCCAGTAAATTTTCTTTAGAACACATACTTTTTTCGATATCAGGGCGTAGGTTATCATAAATTAATTTGCTGGTTACACCTTCTATCGGTAATTCGCGTGCCGGATAAATATCAAGCAGGATAACTTCGTCGAGAAGTGACAAACTGTCTGCAAAATCTTTATAGAAATCGCGAGTACGTGTATATAGATGAGGCTGGAAAACAGCTGTTATCTTTTTATCAGGATAAAGCATTCGTACAGAAGATATGCTTTGCTTGATTTCTGCCGGATGATGGGCATAGTCACTGATAAACACGATTCGGTCATTTTTCAGCTTGAAGTCAAATCGGCGGTCTACTCCCCGGAAACCAGGCATTGCCTGTTTGATCTCCTCGTTTGTAGCTCCTCCTATTTGTGCCAAGGCCATTGCAGCTATTCCATTTTCGATATTGACGTAGACAGGAACTCCTAATTGTATTCCTTCTATATTACCCAATGGAGAAATGAAGTCGAAATAAATTTCTCCGTTTTCGATCCGGATGTTTTCTGCATGGAAATCCCCCTCTTCTGTGGAATAGGTATATATCGTCACTCCTGGTTGTACAGCCGGGTTGAGATCGATCCCTTTTTTTATGATAAGGTAACCTTCCGGCTGAATTAGAGAGGTATATTTCTGAAAACTTTCTACATATGCTTCGTGAGTACCGTATATATCCAAATGATCTGAGTCTGTTGCAGTGATAACAGTCGCATATGGAGTCAGCCAATGGAATGAACGGTCGAATTCATCGGCTTCGATAACAACAAAGTCGCTTTTATCGGACAGCAACAGATTTGTGTGATAATTCTTTGATATTCCTCCCAGAAAGGCATTACATCCTACATGAGAATGATCCAGCAGATAGGCGGTCATTGTGGAAGTTGTTGTCTTTCCATGGGTACCCGCTACACAGAGTCCTTTTTCTGTACGTGTAAGCATACCCAATACTTGAGCACGTTTTTGTATTTCAAATCCATGTTCACGAAAATAGTTAAGCTCTTTGTGGTCAGCAGGAATTGCAGGAGTATATACAATCAAAGTCGTTTCCGGATTCAGAAAATCATCTGGAATGAGTGAAACGTTTTCTTCATAATGAATAGCTGCTCCTTCTTTAATTAATGTTTCGGTCAGTTCACTTGGTGTACGGTCGTAGCCGCCTACCTTTTTACCTTTTGATAAAAAGTAGCGAACCAGAGCACTCATACCTATACCTCCTGCTCCGATGAAATAAACAGCTTTCAGTGTATTAACGTTCATGTTCTTTTTTATATTTTACAGCTAGCTTATAGACTTCGTTTGCAATGACATTTGCAGAATCCTTAAACGCCAGCTTGGCTATGTTCATACTTAAATTTTTTAATGTGTCCGGCTGCGATACAGTTGCTATTGCCAGGTCGAGGAGCTTTTGTGTAGCTTCTGAGTCTTTAACATATAGAGCTGCCTCTTTGTTGACTAAAGCAAGTGCATTTTTAGTCTGGTGGTCTTCGGCTACATTCGGCGAGGGAACGAGTATGACTGGTTTTTGCAGTAGGCAAAACTCAGAAATCGATCCTGCTCCAGCACGGCTGATAACCAAATCGGCTGCGGTATATGCCGCTGCCATGTCTGATATGAAATCAGTAGTGTGCAACATCGGAATTTCTCCAGCTTTCGCTACTGTAGCTTTAGCTTCGTTGATGTAAAATTTACCGGTTTGCCAGATAAACTGAACTCCGGAGTTTTTAATCTTTTCCAACCCTTGCATAACACAATTGTTTATTGTGCGTGCACCCAGACTACCTCCGACAATTAATATTGTTTTCTTCTGCGGATCTAATCCAAACGATTGAATTGCTTTTTCACGATCGATGGAACTGTTTAATAACCCTTGTCGTACCGGATTACCGGTAAGGATGATTTTTTCTTTATCAAAAAAACGTTCCATACCTTCATAAGCAACACAAATCTTGCATGCTTTCTTTGCAAGCAGTTTGTTGGTTACTCCTGCATAAGAATTTTGTTCTTGAATCAGCGTCGGGATACCCATCATGCCTGCCATTTTTAGGGTGGGACCACTGGCATATCCGCCAACTCCCACTGCGGCATGTGGTTTGAACTCTTTGATAATTTGACGTGCTTTCAACTGACTGCGAAACAGTTTTATGAGAACACTAAAGTTCTTCAATAAGTTTTTTCTGTCGAATCCGGCAACAGGTAAGCCTATTATTTTATATCCTGCGGCTGGCACACGTTGCATTTCCATACGCCCTTCTGCACCAACAAACAGAATTTCCGTATCGGGATGCTGTTCCTTGATTGCATTGGCTAT
>ERZ780198.3368-NODE-3368-length-10942-cov-2.659686_pt1 | contig 10942 bp, 8 predicted proteins | sample MGYA00510979_ERZ780198 | MGnify/ENA primary metagenome ERZ780198 (study PRJEB29588, sample SAMEA2158039) | human gut metagenome | biome: human gut; feature: human-associated habitat; material: faeces | place: Denmark | collected 2008/2010 ...
CTCGCTCGTGCCGCCCGCCGTAACGAGTACGGTTTTTCCGTCGTAATCGGGCTTGGGTATCAGAATATCGAACGCCGCTTTGACTATCTCGTCGGGCTCTGCCATTCTGCCCTTTCCCACGTCGCCGCAGGCAAGGAATCCGCTTCCGCTTTCCACGAAATGCGCGCCGCGTCCGCGAAGTATCTTTTCGTTTTCCTCATACGCCTCGGCGGTTATCATATTTACGTTCATCGCGGGAGCAAGAAGCATGGGGCATTTCATCGCGAGCGCGGTTGTGGACGCAAAATCGTCCGCGATCCCGCGCGCAAGTTTAGCCGCAAAGTCCGCCGTCATGGGAGCAACGATAAAAATATCCGCTTTTTTGGCAAGCGAAACGTGTTCGACTTCCCACTCGAAGTCGCGGTCGAACGTGTCCGTTACCACTCTGTTCCCGCTTAACGTCTCGAACGTGAGCGGCGTAACGAACTCGGTGGCGTTTTTCGTCATAACGACGAAAACGCGTGCGCCCGCTTTTCTGAGCGAACTCACGACGTGACACGTCTTATACGCGGCTATTCCGCCGGTGACGCAAACTACCGCGTTTTTTCCGGAAAGATTCAATCAGTCCTCGTTTTCCGCGACCACGGAACCTTCGTAAAGTTCTTTCGCCGCGTAAGAAATTGGGTTCTCGCCGGTGGACTCGAGCATGTCGAGTTTCTTGTCGAGAAGGAAACGTGCGCGCTTTGCCGTAACGATTACGAGCGCGTACTTGCAGCCGATTTTGTCCACGAGTTTATCAATGGGGGGATCGATCATCATAAGGTTTATATTCTCCTAATAAAACGTATTTCAGTGTTTGGTGTTGAGGTAGTCGATAATTACCGCCTCGTTGCGCGATATCCTGCTTTTTTCCGCTTCGATTATCGCAAGCGTCTTTCCGATTGCCGTTTCGAGATCGTCGTTGAACACGATATAATCGAACTGTTTGTATTTCGCAAGTTCGCTTTTTGCGCACGAGAGGCGACGGCGAATACTCTCTTCCGAGTCCGTGCCGCGATCGCGAAGCCGCTTTTCGAGAACCTCGAACGACGGCGGAATAATGAAAATCGTAACCGCGTCGGGATAGATTTTTTTGATCTGTTTCGCGCCGAGCGTATCGATTTCGAACATTACGTCCTGACCTTTGGCGAGTTTTTCGTAAACGGGTGCTTTGGGCGTTCCGTAATAATTGCTGTAAACGGCTGCGGTCTCGAGGAACGCGCCGTCCGCGATCATCTTCTGGTACTGCTCTTCGGTGCGGAAGTAGTAATGCACGCCGTCCACTTCGCCTTTGCGCGGGGCGCGCGTGGTTACCGAAATCGATCGCTGAATCTCGGGTCGGCGGATAAGCACCTCGTTGTAAACGGTACCTTTACCCGCGCCGCTCGGTCCGGATATGACTATAAGCAAGCCTTTCTTCATTTGCTTCTCCTTTACTCGACGTTGCGGATCTGTTCTTTGATCTTTTCGAGTTCGTTTTTCATATAAATCACGAGCGAAGTAAGCGTTTTATCGTTCGACTTCGACCCCATGGTGTTTATTTCTCTGCCCATTTCCTGCGAAATAAAGTCGAGATTGCGTCCTTGCGGTCCGTCCGCTTCGGTGGCGGCGCGGTACTGCGCGATATGCGAACCGAGCCGCTGAATTTCCTCGTTGATGTCCGCTTTGTCCGCAAAGAACGCCACTTCGTTCAGCAGTCTCGCCTCGTCGATCGCGACCCCCGCGAGGGCTTCCGATATACGCGCGTGCAATTTTTCGCGGTACTCTTCGACTACGAGCGGCGCGCGTTCGATAACCTTGCAAAGCGCGGAATCGATATTATCCGCGAGGTCGCGAAGATTTTTCGTAACGCCCTCGCCCTCTTTTGCGCGCATTTTGTCAAGCGCGTCCACCGCGCCCGCCGTCGCACGAACGACGATATCGCGAAGTTCGTCCTCGCCCTCGTCCTCCGCCTCTTCGGCGACTACGCCGGGGGCTTTCATAAGATCGGTTACCGAATAATCGTTGACGAGCGTGAATTTTTCGGAAAGCGTTTTCGCCGCGTCGAGGTAAGCCCTTGCCGCCGCCTCATCCACCGCGACGTGGCTTTCCGCCTCGCTTGCGTAGGTGAGAAAAACGTCCACCGAGCCGCGCGACAAACGGCTTTTGATTACCGTCTTTACGTCGTTTTCGAAAGGCGCAAGCACCTTCGGAAGGCGTACGTTAATTTCGAGGTATCTGTTGTTTACGGCTTTCATCTCGACCGTAAGCGAACGCGTTTGCTCGCTTACGACGCATTTGCCGTATCCCGTCATACTTTTCATTCTTCTGCTCCGTAAAAATTATACATTTCGTCGCGCGTCACGTCGAAAGGTTCTTCCGTGCCGTCAAGTCTGACGAGCAGATTTCCGCTTTCGGTTACTTCGCCTATTTCGGTAACCTCGATTCCGATTCCGTCGAGCGTGCGACGAACGACGGCAGGATCGGAGGCGACTATTATCATACTGCCGCTTGATAAAAGCCTGAGCGGATCGACTCCGTAGTCCGCGCAAAGCCGTTTCGTGAGCGCGTCTACGGGCATTTTTTCCTCGTACAGCAGCGATCCGAGTTTCGCGTTGGAGCAAATTTCCGCAACCGCTCCGAGTACGCCGCCTTCGGTCGCGTCGTGCATCGCCTTGACTTCGGGCAAAACTCTTACCGCAACCGACTCTCTGCCTACGTCGAGCATTTTGCCGAACTTTGCGATCGTCGCGGATTCTTCGGCGGTAAGTTCGGGTCGTTTTTCGCCGACGAGAAGACACGTTCCTTCGAGCGCGAGCGACTTGGTGACCATAATTTTGTCGCCCGGACGAAAATCGTCTTTCATGATCGGTTTTTTCGTCCGTCCTATCGCTGTTCCGCATATTATCGGACGGGTTACGCAATCGGAAAACTCGGTATGTCCGCCTACTATCTCGACGCCGAGTTCTTTTGCCCGCGCCGTCGCGCCGTCCATGATTTTTCCGACGTCCGAAGGCGTTGACGAAGGCGTCATGATTATCGTAAGCGTCATCGCGACCGGTTCGCCGCCGTTTGCGGCTACGTCGTTACAGCAAACGCTTACGCAAAGCGCGCCCGTTTCGGTAAGATCCGCGCCTGCGGTTATGGGATCGGATGAAACTAAAATGCGGTCGGGAATGGACAAAAGCGCGCAGTCCTCGCCTATCGCCGCGCCCGCCTCGACTTCGGGACGGATACGGCTTAATTTCGATAAGACCTGTTTTTCAAGTTCGCCTGTTGTAAGTTTTCCGAATCTCATACGTATATATTATAGCACCGCGCCAGAAAAAACTCAACTGTTTAACAGCAAATTAAACTCGTTCTCGTCAATTATTTTTACGCCGAGCCGTGCGGCTTTGTCGAGTTTACTGCCCGCCGATTCGCCCGCAAGCACGTAATCGGTCTTTTTCGACACCGATCCCGACACTTTTGCGCCGCGGCTTTCGATAATTGCGGTCGCCTCGTCGCGGGTGTCCCCCGCCAGCGTTCCGGTAAGCACGAACGTCTTTCCCGCGAGGTTTTGTTTCTCTTCGCTGCCCGTATAGCGCGGGTCGATACCTATCGTTTTGAATTTTTCGATCAGCGCGGCGTGTTTTGCAAAGTACTGTGCAATGCAGTCCGCAACCACTTCGCCTACGTCCGGAACGGCCAGAAGCTGCTCGCGCGAAGCGGCGGCAAGCGCGTCGATACTGCCGAAACCTCGCGCAAGATCTTTTGCGGACTTCTTACCCACGTTTTCTATTCCGAGCGCGTTTATGAACCTGTCGAGAGGCGCGGACTTGCTCTTTTCGATCGACGAAACGAAGTTTTCCGCTTTTTTGTCCTTGAATCCGTCAAGCGTTTTGAGTTCGTCCGCCGTGAGCGAATACACGCCGAGACTGTCGTAAAGTTGCGCGATCGACTTCTCGCTTATTCCGCGGATATCCATACACTCTTTACCGGTGAAATGTTCGAGTCTGCCGATAACCTGCGGACGGCAACCGTATTCGTTCGGACAGAAAATATGCGCTCCGTCCTCGTAGAGTTTCGCGCCGCACGCGGGGCAGACTTCGGGCGGTACGATGGGTTTTCCGTCGTTATCCTCCGCCACTCCGAGAATTTCCGGAATAACGTCGTTTGATCTGCGGATAAACACGCGCGAGCCGATTTTTACCTTTTTGCGCAAAATGTCGCCGTAATTGTTGAGCGTTGCTTTGCGGATAGTCGCGCCGCAAAGTTCTACCGGTTCGAGGTGGGCAAGAGGCGTGAGTTTACCCGTTCTTCCAACGTTCCACGTAACGCTTTTAAGGATTGTAGTCGTCTCTTCCGCCTCGAATTTGTATGCCATCGCCCAGCGCGGAAATTTATCGGTATAGCCGAGTTTTTCGCGAAGCGCAACGTCGTCCACCTTTATAACCATTCCGTCGATCAGAAAGTCGAGCGCACCGCGGTTTACTCCTTCTATTTCGGCGATGATTTTTTCCATATCGCCGGACGAGAATAGTTTTTCTGTCTTGAATCCGTTTTCTTTCAGAAAAGCGATATTGTCGCGCTGAGACGGAATCGACGTTCCCTCGACGTAATTCACGTTATAAAAAATAACGTCGAGGTTACGCGAAGCGGTAACTTTCGGATCGAGATTCCGTATCGCGCCGGCAACGCCGTTACGCGCGTTTTTAAGCGGTTCGGCGGCGGTGCGATTGTACTTTTCGAGTGCGCTCAGCCGCATAATCCCCTCGCCCTGCGCCTCGAATCTGCCCTTGTACGGCACCGAAAGCGGAATCGATTTTATCGTAAGAACCTGCTCGGTTACGTCCTCGCCCGTCTCTCCGTTACCGCGGGTCGCCGCGCCTGTGAACAATCCGTTGTCGTACGTAAGGCAAAGCGTAAGTCCGTCGAGTTTGTATTCGAGCGTATAAACCGTTTCGGGCGCGACCTTCTTGATTTTCTCGTCCCACGCGCAAAGTTCGTCGTAACTGTTGCATTTATCGAGACTGTAAAGTTTGTGAAGGTGGGTATGCGGTCTGAATTCCTTGATCGGATCGCCGCCGATACGACGAGTGGGCGAATCGGGAAGCCGCACGCCAGTTTTTTCTTCGAGCGCGAGAAGTTCGTTATAAAGTTCGTCGTACTGCTTGTCGGCGACTATCGGCTCGTCAAGCACGTAATAGTGGTACGCATACTTATTTAAAAGCGCGACCAACTCTTTCATTCTGTCCATAATTCTCTCCCTACACGATCTCGATCGGAGCGTAATCGAGTACGAAATTCAGCGTACCCAGTTTGTCGAATTTTATCTGCAAAGTACGCGATTTTTCGTCGCGGGTCACAATCGTGCCTTCCCCGTACTTCGAGTGTTTCACGCGCGTTCCTTCCGTATAAAGCGACATATCCTTTTTCGCCGCCGAGGTTCGTCCCGACCGAACGGGAGCGGGTTCGTAAGCGGGAACCTCCTCGGCGTTGCACGAATCGCCTTTGGACGAATATTCGCGCCTGCCTCGGTAACTTCCGTACCCTCCGCCGTAACTGTCGTATCCTCCGCCGTAAGACTTGTAAAGTCCGTCTCTGCCGCTACTGCCGCTCTTTTCCTCCTCGAACCCGCCCTCGGCAAGGAAACGGCTCGGCATGCACGGCTGACGAACGCCGAAGCGGAAACGCGACTTTGCCATAGTAAGATAAAGTCTTTTTTTTGCGCGGGTAACGGCAACGTACATAAGCCTGCGCTCTTCTTCCATTTCGGATTCGTCCGTCGCTTTGCGCGAATCGGGAAAGGTTCCGTCCTCGAGTCCGACAAGAAACACGACGTTGAATTCGAGGCCCTTTGAGGAGTGAATCGTCGCCACCGTAACGCAGTCTCCGCCGTCGTCTTCGTCGAGGTCGCTGTACAGCGCGATCTGCTGAAGGTAATCTTCGAGTCCCGAGCCCGGATTCGTTTTTTCAAACTCTTCGATCGAATGCGCAAACTCGCGGATATTCTGTTTTCTCGTTTCGTTTTCTTCGGTCGGCTCGGAGTAATATTCGCGGAGTCCGATGAGTTTTATAACGTAACCGACGAGGTCGAACAAACTGCTTCCGGCACGGTACGCTCTGTCCATACAGCGAAGAACGTTGGCGAACGGCAATACTTTTTTTACAACCCCGGCCGAAATTCCGTCGTCCGTATCCGCGTCGCAAATAACGTCGTAAAGCGATCTGCCGGTTTCGGCGGCGCGAGCCGACAACGCGGCTATCGTTCCGTCGCCTATACCGCGGCGCGGGACGTTGATAATACGGATAATTGCCTCGACGTCGTCGTGATTGACCATTATGCGAAGGTAAGCGAGAAGATCCTTTATTTCCTTGCGGTCGTAAAACTTGAAACCTCCGTACACGCGATACGCGATTCCGTACTGCATAAACCGCTCTTCAAACGATCGAGAAAGCGAGTTTACTCGCATTAAAACGGCAAAATCACGCAGGGCGTACCCCTCCGTTTTTTGCAATTCGTACATTTTGCGCACGACGTAATCCGCCTCGTCCCCGTCGCTTCGCGCGGGGTAGTAAACGACTTTCGCTCCGCCTTCGTTGTTAGTCCAGAGTTTCTTTTCGAGTCTCGTTTTGTTGTTCTTTATAATCCTGTTGGCAAGATCGAGAATTTTGCCCGTAGAACGATAATTCCGCTCGAGTTTGTAAGTTCTGCACGGAGCGAAGTCTTCGCGGAACTCGAAAATGTTTTTGTAGTTCGCGCCGCGCCAGCCGTAAATACTCTGATCTTCGTCGCCGACGACGAACACGTTACGATATTTAGCCGCGAGTATTCGCACGAGGTCGTATTGCACCTTGTTCGTATCCTGAAACTCGTCTACGTGAATATAGCGGAATTTGTTCCGGTAGTACTCCCTCGCCTCGTCGTCCGTTTTAAGAAGTCTGTACGCCTTTATAAGAAGATCGTCGTAATCGAGCGCGTTGTCTTTTTTGAGTTCCGCTTCGTACGCCGCGTAAATCTTGCAGATAACGTCGATTCCGTTTCGCCACGAATTGATTTTTTTGTATTCGTCGGGCGAGAATCCTTCGTTTTTTGCCGCCGAAATCGCCGACATAACCTCTTTCGCCTCGTCGTCTTTTACGTCGGCGGCTTTGAGAAGTCGTTTTATACACGCTTCTTTTTCGCTTTCGCCGTAAATCGAAAACGACGACGTATACCCGCCGAGGTGAGATATGTAACGGCGCAAAATACGCACGCACATTGAGTGAAACGTCGAAACCCATATATCTTCCGCGACCGAACCGAGCATAGCGGTAAGACGATCGCGCATTTCGGCGGCCGCTTTGTTGGTAAAGGTTATAGCGAGGATATTGTACGGTTTTACGCCTTTTTCGGTGATAAGATACGCAATCCGGTGAGTAAGCAGTCTCGTTTTCCCGCTGCCTGCGCCCGCCGTCACGAGAACCGCGCCTTCGGTATCGAGGACGGGATCCAATTGCTCTTTGTTAAGCGTGGAAAGATCTACTTGCATCGTTGCGTTCCTTACGTTTTTTCGTTAGTTATATTATACAAAAGTTTGCGACGATAGTCAAGCCTATCGTCCCTTACCTGTAAGTTTTATTAGCATGCTCGGCGTAGTACCTGCGGCTGAGTTCGCGAAATTTTTCGGCAAGCTCGAGAATATATTTTTGCTTGCCCGCTTCGCTGAGGCTTACGTAAAGTTCTTTATCGATAAGTCTTCCGATAGGTCCCGTCTGGTTTTCGTCCTCGTCGAGAATCTCGCATACTTTTTCGTACATCTTTTCGTCTTTTTTCGCGCGATCCCTGTCGACGGACATAAGTTCGTCGCGACCTATCCTTGCGCGTTGCAGTTCGGCAATGGCGCGGGCGTCGGTATTTTTGGATTCGAGTTCCCGTTTGTCTCCCGCAATTTTATCCCAGTACCCCATCCGAAGTCTTTGCTTTGCAAGATACGCTCTCTTTTTGAGTTCGCTTATGCGCTCGTTATTCATATTTTTTACCTCCGTTTTTCGTGGCGCGCTCGTGCTTTTGCGCACCTCACGGAAATATAATAGCATAACCGTTTCTTTTCCGGGCAGCCTTCGACAAAATTCGGGGTTTTGCGCTAATCTTTTCGCTAAATTAAAACAAAATCGAGCGTAAATTTCGCGCATAACGCCAAAATTCCCGCAGAAGCGACCGCTGCTGCGGGAAAATTCTTTATTTACGATGAATTTTACTCTTCGTCGTCGGTAACGACTCGGGTTTCGCCGATACGGCTTAGTATCTCGTCTACCGAAAGATTACCGGTAAGCGGCTTAGGCGCGTTTTTACGTCTCACCGAAGCGGGAACGGTTTTACGCGGAAGCGTCGTTTTCGCGCTTGTCGTTTTTTGCGGAATCTTGCGCGCGGGAGTTTTCTCGATTTCCTCTTTGAGTTTGCTAAGTTCGGAAACTATTGCGTCGTGTTCGGCGTTACCGTCGATCGCCACGTTGAGTTTTTTCTCGATAGCGGCGATCCCCTCGGTGATTTTCGCCGTAATTTCCGCGTTTGTCCCGTCTCCGAGTTCGTCGCGGATTTCGGATACGGAATCGGCAAGATCGTAAATTTCGTTCAAAATAAGGCTGTTGTAACTCTCGTAACGCGCCTTGTCGTTTTCCGAAACGTTTGCCATAGAAATGGCAAAGAGTTGCTCGCGAAGTTTTTTGATCTCGGCAAGCACCGCGTCGGTGTTCGCTCCGCCCTGCGCGGTATCCGGCTCGGGCGCGACGAACGCTGCGGAAGCGAGCGTTGCGGTATGCTCTACCGCCTGAAGAACGGACACGAGACGACTGTCGAACGCCCTCATGATTTCGTCCGCTTTTGCGTCGAACGCCGCAATAATCGCGGCTTTGTTTTCTTCCGCTCTTTTTGCCGATTCGAGCGCGTTAGCCTCTACGGCGTTCATAAGCGCACGCTGACGGCGTTCCGCGTCTTTAAGTCTCGCTTCGAATTCGGTTATATGCGATTCACTCAACGTCGAGGCACCGACTTTTCCGCCGGTAAGAAGATCAATCCCCTCTAAAATCTTTATGCGGTCGTCTTTGCTTGCCTGAGCGCGTTCTTCGGTGGTGGCGGAAAGCGAAGCCACGGCATCGCCGAGTACCTCTATCGACCCCATAACTGTGTTTTCGCTGTCGGTAACGAGGTTTTTGACGTCCTCGAACAAGCGGTCGAGCTGAACTACGATTTCGCCTATCGTAGGAACCGCGGAGTTTTCCTCTTCCGCTTCTTTATCGCCGAGTTTGTCGAGTATCGCGAGACAGTCGCCTTTAAGGTCGAGTATTGCGCGGGAAACGCTTTCGGCGTCCACTTTTCCGCTCTCTTCGCCGTCCGCGGTTATTATTTTGTCGGCGGGCGCAAGGTTTGCGTCGAGAAGCATGTTTTTGATTTCCGTGAGGCGGTCGAACAAGCCGTCGGTGTTTGCCGGACGAACGGGACGGAATCCGCGTCTGAGTTCAACGTGCGGATAGTCGATAAGGTCGCAAACGTCAAGAACGGTGAGTTTGCGCACGTTTTCGGCAAGGTCGGCACGCAACGACTTGAGTTTTGTTTCGTCTTTTTCGCTTAAAATGGCGATATTCGCGTTAAGCACGGACGAATAAATGCTTTCGCATCTGAACTCGTTGCGGTTGGACTGAATATTGTTTTTTGCCGCGATAAGGTCGGGAAGATCGTCGATACCGTTAACCGCGCCGCCCGAAAGCAGAGCCGATACCGACGTAAGATACGACCTTACCGATTCTTTGCGGGAAGGCGCGACCGAAAACGCGTCGCTCGTACGCGCGTAAGCGAGAATGTCGTCGAAATTGTTAAGGTCGAGCGGCGAGGCGACGAGTTTGTCGATAATCGAATTGAGTTCGGTTACGATCGGCGCAACGTCCGTTTCGTCCGTTTCTTCGAGACGTTGACGAAGTGCGTCCACAGCCGCAAACTTATCGGATGCGCTCGCCGAATTTCTGCTCGTTTCGTAACGGACTTTCGCGAGCAGATTGTAAAGTTCGCTGAGTCCTTCGTTTCGTTTTTCGGCAGCAGCCGACGGTGCGCCGACAAGCGTTTTAATTTCGTAAAGTTGGCGGAGAAGTTCGGTATCCGTTTCTTTTCCACTCGCTCTTTCCGCGCTCGAAAGCGACTCGACGACGTTGTTTATGTTGATCATAAACTCTTCGGCGCGTTTTACGTTTCCGCCGATTTTATTAAGCGCGACGGAAACGTCTTCCTTGCCGGAAAGTTTGTAAATCTGATTCTTTATCAGGTTGATTTCGTCCGAAAAACGTTTGTCCGACTCGCCCGAAGCGCGACGCAATTCGTCTACGCTTCTTACAAGTCTGTCTACCGCCGCGCGAAGTTCGGGATCGGAAACGACCGAAGGTTCGGGGCGATAAGTTTCGCCGTAACCGCCCGTCGGCGTCGTCCCTCCGGCAAGTATCCTGTCGCCGTCCGGAAGCGAACGGATAGTACGTTTTATTTCGTCGATTTCGGCAAGAACCCGATCGAGTTGTTCGTCGTCGGGATAATCGTATCCGCCGTTAATTCTGCCCATTTCGTCTGCCATCTGACTTCTCTCCTTTACCTTAATTACGGTTGTTGCGCTCGCCGAGCGCGGTTGCCTCGTCCATCGTTCTGCGAATCATTTCGGAAAGAACGGGATCGTTCATTTCTTCGGCGTCGAGGGATAACGAAAACGAATAAAGTTTGTGTTTGAATTCCGCCGCCGTTGCGGGTCCGTCCACGTAGCGAAGATTTTTCCGCATAGCGACGACCTGCGCTTTTTTGCGTTCGATTTTGTCGCTTGCAGGCTGCATTGCGGCTTTGCGTTCCGCGGCGCGTGCGGCGACTGCTTCAAGTTCGCGAAGACGATTGAGCATGCGCGCAAGCGTAGCGTTGTCGATCGGCGCGACGGGAAGATTTCCGCCCGATTCG
>ERZ780198.3371-NODE-3371-length-10936-cov-2.688264_pt1 | contig 10936 bp, 9 predicted proteins | sample MGYA00510979_ERZ780198 | MGnify/ENA primary metagenome ERZ780198 (study PRJEB29588, sample SAMEA2158039) | human gut metagenome | biome: human gut; feature: human-associated habitat; material: faeces | place: Denmark | collected 2008/2010 ...
GAATTATTATTGTTAGAAATAGGAATAATTAATTCTAAGCCTGGCACCAAATAATAAATATTTTCTAAATTATTTTCTCTTACTAAACTAATAACATCAACATTAAACTTTTGTGCAATACTATTAATAGTATCACCTGGCATCACAATATAAGTTTGCATAATAACCTCCTACATCATTATATGTAAAAAGGTTAGAATATTAACTATTTTTGATAGATATCTACTCTATTTACCGTATTATAACGAAGTTCATTATTTTTTAAAACTGGTATAATGTTAGATCCTTCGTCTTGATAATATAGAGTATCATCTATTATAAAGTAAATTGTATTTGCTACTACTTTTAAGTTATGAATACCATTTTGTTTATATAATAAGATAGGACTATCTAAATGATGATTAGATACTCGATATACTTCTCCTTGTTTTGTTAGAATGTAATAATTATTATTACTCATGATAATTTGTTGGTAATCAAATTTGTTTTTTACTTCTTCTACTATTTCTTCTTCAAATAATATATGATTTTCTCTAAAGTCATAAATATTAGCATTTTGCCATTTTCCATTATATAACTGTCCACCTATTTCATTACTACCAATTAATCTAGCTATTTTCTTTACTGGATTTATCTCTATTTGTAGTAAGTTAGAAGGATCTGTATAATATAGTTTATTATCAACTATGCCATTAATATAAGTATCACTTGATAAAGTATACCCTAAAGAAATAGTATCTGTTTTTGAATTTTCTAGATTAATTAAGGTAACAGAATCAAATTCTTGAACTTTACTACTTAAATAATTTGGTACAATATAATAATTTCCTACTAAATAGCCCTGAGTATTTTCATACTTATCAAAGTTTAAAATAGGTTTTACGCTTGCATTTTTACTACGAATAATCTCAATTCCTTTATAATTCCATAAAGTAATGGTATCTTTTTCTTTTAAATTCTTAGTATATACACTAGAAGTTCCAACTGCTTCTTTGGTTTCTAAATCAATATTAAAAGGCTCTATCTTAATATTTTTTTCTGTTAAAAATGCTTTCATATTCGTAATAATACTTTGATTTGGTAAAGTCAATTCTGTATATAATTGATTATCTTGAATTTAACACATTAAAAATCATCCTCATCTTCATGTGCTAAATCCCATATCATTTTAGCTTCTCCAGCTTCCCTTTTTAATATTCTTTTCCCAGAGTTAAATAAATCTCTCGGTGTATCACTCATGCTTGCCTGTTTTGAACGATTACAATGCTTGCATATACACTGTAAATTCCATTCAGAACTACTTCCTCCAAACTTTTGTGGAATAATATGGTCTATATCCATATCGCCTTTTCTGAACTTCCTGCCACACTTCTGACATGTATACCAGCCATTATTGTTATCATATGCGTCATTCTTATTAAAATAAGTATCTCTGTATCCCATATTAACTCCTTACTTATAAACCTCTTCTTCTAGCTTCATTGCAACAAGCTCTATACCTATAGTCACATATTCCATCTCTTTCAGCTTTTTCAATTGCCCTCATTATTTCATCATCACTGTATCTTCTTAATGCATTTTCAAAGCTTTTCTGTTGTTCATTCATCATATTATTCATCTCTTTTTTTAATGAATCAAAAAATCCCATTTCTAATTTTCTCCTTCACATTAAATCATATTTTAAATCATTCGAATCACAAGGATAACAGTTGAATATTTCTGTAATAAACCAGTTTTATACATAACTGGTCTTATTACATAATATAATTAATACACCCCCTTGTTCACTGCGTATCTCATGTACACATTATATAACTCACACATCAATTATGCAAGCATTAGATTTTAGATATAATATCTAAAAATAAAGGAGTGTCTATATATGGTTCGTCTGCGTGTGCTTGATATACTTAAAGAACAAAATCACTCAAAATACTGGTTATATAAACAGATGGAATTAAGTTATCAGAATTTCAACAGAATGGTACAAAATGAAACATCATCTATAAAATTTGAAAATCTTGAAAAATTATGTTCCATTTTAAATTGCTCTATAGGAGATTTATTTGAAATAACCAACAATACTACAACGGACAAAAAATAAATCCATCTTTGCCGAAACTGCCGCGTGCCTCACGCAGACAATCCTTTAAGGTTCTCCCTGTTTCATTTTCGTAGGGACAGAGAATCAGGTCATAATCTTCCAGCCTTCCGCACATTTCGTCAAAATTGAGCTGCGGCTCAACCTGTGGAATTTTGCCGCGCTTGCACTGCTTCACAGCTTCATCGGCAATTTTTTTCCAGCGTGTCATTTTTTTTGAAAAATTCCCTTTTTCGACAACCACAGTCCGCGCTGTAAAAACCGGCACAATACAATCCACGCCCAGTTCGACAGTCTTTTGAATGACCGTTTCCATCTTCGCCGCCTTCGGCACACCCTGAAACAGAGTTACGCGCGTCAACGGTTCCGTCGCGTCCTTCTGTCTGTCTACAATGCGCAGTGTCACACAAGCATCTTTGATTTCTTCGATTACCGTTTCGTATTCCCATCCGGTACCGTCGCAGACGGTGACCGCGTCGCCGTATTTCGCGCGCAGAACGCGCGTCAAATGTTTGATGTCCTGCGCGTCCTCCAAATAGATTCGGCTGCTTGTCACTGCTTCTTCCTCAACAAAAAATTTAATCATATTCTCCTGCGTTTCCTATCTGTTTTTTAAATCCCTCGACTAACGCTTAGCCACAATCGCGCACCACATGCCATCCTCTTTGACCTCTATGATGGCGAAACCGAGCGCGCGCATTGCGTCAACAACCTCCGGCATTTTTTCGACCAGAATTCCCGAGGAAATATATCTGCCGCCCGGCAGTAGATGTCTCGCGACATCCTTGCTGAGGGTCACGACCAGATCTGCCATCAGATTCGCTACGATGACGTCTGCCTGAAAGTCAATGCCCTTGGTCAAATCTCCGTACTGCGCGGAAGCGATTCGCTCTACATGATTCAGAGCGATGTTTTCGCCGGCGATTGCCACCGCGTCCGGGTCGATCTCCACGCCAAGCACTTCCGAAGCGCCGAGCAGCGCGCCCGCGATGGAAAGAATGCCGGAGCCGCAGCCTACGTCTAAAACTTTTTCTCCGGGCACAAGATAGTCCTCCATCAGCCGGATGCACAGAGAGGTTGTTTCATGTGTGCCGGTGCCGAAAGCCATGCCCGGGTCGATTTCAATGATTTTTTCGCCTGCTTTCGGTTCGTAAGACTCCCATGTCGGTTTGACGACGATAGATCTGCTGACCTTCGCGGGTTTGAAATATGCCTTCCAGTTATCCTTCCACTCGCTGTCGTCCTCACAGCGAATCTCGGTTTGCAGGCTGCCGATATCGAGCTGCTCGCCGAAGGCTCCCGCCTCTGCCTGCGTCTTGAGTTCGCGCATGGCCGCGCAAACCGCTTCGGCTTTTTCGCGCCCCTCTTCGTCGTCGTTCATATATATGGTCACCTTCGGTGTCTCGTTCTTTAACTCCAGTACGCTGTCATCGATATAATCCCATTCGTAGCCTTTTTCTTTTTTGAGCAGGTCATCGATGTCCGCGGGATCTTCCACCACCGCGTCTGTAATGCCCAGATTCATCAGCGCCGACAGGATCAATTCGATTCCCTCTCGCCGCGTTTCGATTCCGATTTCTAAATATTTCATCATGCGTTCCTCTTACTTCTTTGATTCCTGCCTTATGGCAGTGTCGATCATTGGGACAAGACCATGATACGACAAGTTCATAGCCGGCTCTTGCCGGTGAACTTCAGCATAAGGTTTGTCTAGCCATTCACACTTCGCGTCTGCTCGTGTTCATGGGACAAGACCATTATACCACAGGGGGGCTTCAAAGAGCAAGTTTCTCCCTGTTTTTGCCGGCGCGCGCCTTCGTCGGTTCCCAAAAAGCCGCTGTCAAACAACGCGAAAATGTGATAGAATGATTTTAACGCGGAGCGATTCTAAAATATTTTCGCAGGGGAGGCGCAGGCACTATGAAAAAAAACAAAACCTATTTTACGACCGGAGAATTTGCCAAGCTGTTCGGAATCAAAAAACAAACCCTGTTTCACTATGACCAGTGCGGCATCTTCAAGCCTGATGTGATCGGCGAAAACGGCTATCGCTACTATTCCTACTCACAGCCGGAAACCTTTGCCATCATCGCCATGCTGCGGGAACTCGGTGTGAGCATCCATGAAATCAAGGAACACATGGATCATCGCTCGCCGGAGGCTCTGATTCAGCTTTTGGAGTCAAAAAAAGCGACAATCGACGAACGCATTGCCGCTTTGACTTGGGCGAAGGGCTATATCGACAAGAAGATTCAGGAAACAGAAGAAGGGCTGCGCGCGCCGGTCGGCAAGATTATCATCGAAAAAGCGCCGGATGAATATTTCATCACCACCGAATACAAGGGCGCGGACGATGAGCGCGCGGTTGCCGAAGCTTTGGGCAAGCATTTTGCTTTTTGTCAATCTCTCGGTCTTTACAGCGCTTACCCCATCGGCGCCGCGATTCCGCGTGATTCTGTCACCGCGGACGGCTATCAGTACTCTGAATTCTACACCTATGTGCATCCTTCTGAGCTGGCGGATGTTGACAGTAAACAGGTCTCGCTGAGCGGCGGCGGCACTTTTTTGGTGCTCTACGACGCGCATGGCTATGAAAATATTCACGCGAACTGTCTCAAGCTGCTCGCCTACGCAAAGGAACATCATTTGAAGCTTGACAATTACTTCTACGAGGACGTCATCCTCGATGATCTCTCCACCGAAGGCTATGACAACTATCTGGTCAAGCTGTCCATCGCCATTCTTTCGTGATCCGCGCGAAAAATGAAGCCCCGCCACGCGGGAAGCGCGTCGGAAGGCCATACTGTTTCCTTCACTTTCACGATCGCGCCGCTTTTTGGGGTAAAAAGTGCCCAAAGATGTAACGAAGTTGGCCTTGGCTCAGATGCCGCATGGAATATCAAGCACACTCCCTCTGATTTTTGTTGCAAAAACTAATATATTTTCATAAAGTTTGTGTTCGCTCATAGTTTTTTGAAAACGAGATGGAAATTCCATCTATTTTGCCTAAAAAACCTTGAGGCACGCGCAGAAAACAGGCGATGCATTACATCTTTTTGCTCAAACTACGCGAAAATGGGAACTTTCACTTGCGCTTTCCTCTTTTGCGCTTTCCTCTTTCCTGAAACATCGCAAGCGATCATTCCTGGTAGAGTAAAAAAGACAGAACAAAATTCCGTCACATTTGTAAGCTGACAGCTAGGATAAAAGTGCGCATAACGAAATCAGAGATTTCTATGCACACATGGCGCTCACCCATGAGCGCCGCTTCGCAGGATGCTTTTGCCTTGATTCCGGAAACATCGCAAGCGATATTTCCTACATAAGTAAAAGAAAGACGCGCGGGAAGCCTTCAGGCTTTTTCCCACGCGTCTTTCCGTCTATGCCGTTCAGTATTTTTGCATTTGTGCATGAAAGAGCAGACTGCCGTTAAAGCTGCGCTTCGGCTTCTTCCTTGGCCTTTTGGATTTTTTTGAGCTGACGGCTAAAAATCATGTCGGAGACGAAGTCCGCGAGCCCGCTGACAAAGAGACCGAGGCCGAGCATGAAGAACAGTACCTTCGCGGTCGAGAACGGATTCATCATGACTAAAACGCCGAACAGCGTGATGAGAACGGAGATAATCAGCACACCTTTAGAGGTATCATAGCCGAATTTTTTGAAGTTGATGACATTCTGCATGCCTTCCAGACCTTTGTAGGTGATCATAAATCCGAGGATGAACGGGATCAGCGCGATGATGATCGTCCCCTTGAGCCAAAGGAAAATTCCGAAGATGACCAGACTGATGCCGGCCGCGAAGCCGTTGGTGTCATTCATGATGCGGCTTTCTACCTTGGTGACGCTGTAGCTGACGAGTTTCAGCACGCCGAAGACGATGACGCATACAGCCAAAATGGTGCAGATAACATTTTCTACCTGCCGCGGCCAAAGCATGAGCGCGAGACCGAACAAGATATACATAAACGAAGTAACGAATTTCATCATACCGGATTCTTTCATAATATTGTGTCCTTTCTTCAAATAGATCTTTGCAAACAGCGTGTGCCTTTGTCAACGGAAGGTACTGATACCGGAAGTTCTGAGTCCCTTCTCCGCGCGCCGTTTCGCTTTCGCGCTCGCTTTGCGGCACATCCCGCGAAGCATCGCGCTTTTGGCGCATGCTCTGCTGCGCCTTCACAGCCGGCTCGCGGATTACGGATCGCCGATTGCCGATCACTAAGAACTTTGGGTACTGTTTTTTAGCAGCGATGCCGTCGTTGTTTGTCCGGCAATTGCTGTACAAAAACATTATACTATAACCGAAAAAAATGCAATGCGTAATGCGAGAGGCAGCGCGGTAAGTTGCTGCGGATTTTTTTGCCGCAATCAGCAGAAGGAGAAAAACGATCCGCCGGCATAGGGAGATCGTCGCTTGCAGGCAGCCGCGCGATTTGATATAATGTCCTTGTCACAGCGAGGCCGAGCCGTAAGGCGAGAGCGGAGCTGATGGAATGATTCCCTCGATTGTCCTTACGGCGTTGCCGCAAGGTAGGAATCATTGAAACACGTAAACGTGTTATAAGTCAGGTGTCCGAGCGAAGGCGATCGGCGAGCTGGAAAGGCGAAGACGGAGCCGATCAGCGTCCGGACCACTTTTTAGTGACCTTTTGTGTTGCCGCGTCCCGTTGGTTTTACTAAGGTTTGCGGTGTTTGGGAAATCGGTTTTCGTGACTTTCATTCGTAAAAGGCAAAAAATGGGCAAAAACGGAGAGCTTGAAAATTTGGATTTTTACGAATTTCGGGCTGATACACGAGCTTTTTCGCAGGGTCACTGAGAAAGGAAAACGAGAAATGGAGTTCAAACTACATTCAGACTATACCATGATGGGCGACCAGCCGGAGGCGGTCAGCAGGCTTGCCGCGGGGATCACGGAGGGCAGGAAATATCAGACTTTGATGGGCGTGACGGGGTCCGGCAAGACCTTCACGATGGCGAATCTGATCCAGCAGGTGCAGAAGCCGACGCTGGTGATTTCCCATAATAAGACGCTGGCGGCGCAGCTGCATGGGGAGTTTAAGGAGTTCTTCCCGGAAAATGCGGTAGAATATTTTGTAAGCTATTACGATTATTACCAACCGGAGGCTTATGTGCCTTCGACGGATACCTATATCGAAAAAGACTCGGATATCAATGATGAGATCGAAAAGCTGCGCCATTCGGCGACAGCGGCACTTGCAGAGCGTAAGGATGTCATTATCGTTGCATCGGTTTCGTGCATCTACGGCTTGGGCAGCCCGTTTGACTACGAGAACCAGATGCTTTCGCTGCGACCGGGTATGGAGAAGCCGCGCAAGGATATCCTGCGCAAGCTGGTGGATATCCAGTATGTCCGCAATGATCTGGCGTTTGAGCGTGGAACCTTCCGCGTGCGCGGCGATGTCATCGACATCTATCCGGCGGGCGCGGAGTCGGCGGTCCGGGTCGAGCTGTTCGGTGATGAAATCGAGAGCATCAAAGAAATGAATCCGCTGACCGGGGAGATCCTCGGTATCCGCAATCATATCGCGATCTATCCGGCGTCGCATTATGTGACCTCTCCGGAAAAGATGGAGCACGCGCTGACGACGATCGATCAGGAGCTGGTTGAACGGGTGCAGTGGTTCAAGGATCGCGGCAAGCTGCTGGAGGCGCAGCGCATCGAGCAGCGCACCAGATACGACCTTGAAATGCTGCGGGAGATCGGCAGCTGCAAGGGCATTGAGAACTACTCGCGGCATCTCAACGGATTGCCCGCGGGGACAAGACCCTACACGCTGATCGACTATTTCCCGAAGGACTTTTTACTCATCATCGACGAGTCGCACGCCATGCTGCCGCAGCTTCGGGCGATGTATGCGGGAGACCGTTCGCGCAAATCTTCACTGGTGGAATACGGCTTCCGCCTGCCGTCGGCGCTCGACAACCGTCCGCTGCAGTTCGACGAGTTCAGTCAGCTGGTCAATCAGGCGGTCTTTGTCAGCGCGACCCCAGCCGCTTACGAAAAGGAAGTGTCCGGCGGTGTGAACGCCGAGCAGATCATCAGACCGACCGGACTTTTGGACCCGCCGATCACTGTCGTGCCGTCCGAGGGACAGATCGACCATCTGATTGGAGAGATTCGCAAGACGACGGAAAAGGGTGAGCGGGTGCTTGTCACGACGCTGACAAAAAAAATGGCGGAGAGTTTAACGGACTACCTGAAAGGGGTAAATATAAAGGTCAGATATCTGCATTCGGAGGTCGATACCCTGGAGCGTATGGAAATCATTCGTGACCTGCGGTTAGGCGTATTTGATGTGCTGGTCGGTATCAATCTGCTGCGTGAGGGTCTTGATATTCCGGAGGTTTCACTGGTGGCGATCCTGGACGCTGACAAAGAGGGCTTTCTTCGAACCGAAACTTCGCTGATTCAGACCATCGGACGCGCGGCACGAAACGCGGACGGCAGGGTCATCATGTACGCGGACAAGATCAGCGGCGCGATGGACGTTGCCATCAAGGAGACGGAGCGCCGCCGCGGGATTCAGGATGCCTACAACAAGGCGCATGGAATCACGCCGACTACGGTCAAGAAGTCGGTGCGCGCGGTGATCGAGGCGACGCGTGCGGCAGAGCCGGGAATGGAAGATTACAAGGGCAAGAGTCCGCTGGAACTGACCAAGAAGGAGCTTGCCGATTATGTAAAGAAGCTCGAAAAGGAGATGAAGCAGGCAGCAGGCGATCTGCAGTTTGAACGCGCCGCGCAGCTCCGAGATCAGATTTTCGAGTATAAAGTACGGTTATAGGGCGCGGCGGCGCGTGCGGCGCAGATGTCCGGCGTCAAAACCAAAACAAAAGGAGTGAGAAGATGTCAAAAGACATTGTGATCAAAGGGGCAAACGAAAACAATCTGAAGCATTTGGACGTCACGATCCCGCGCGATCAGCTGGTCGTGCTGACGGGGCTTTCCGGGTCTGGAAAGTCCTCGCTGGCATTTGATACCATCTACGCGGAGGGACAGCGGCGCTACATGGAGAGTCTTTCCTCATACGCGAGACAGTTCCTCGGCCAGATGGAAAAACCGGATGTAGAGTACATCGAGGGGCTTTCTCCGGCGATTTCCATCGACCAGAAGACGACCAACCGCAATCCGCGTTCGACCGTCGGTACGGTGACGGAGATTCACGACTATCTGCGCCTGCTCTACGCCAGAGTCGGCAAGCCGCATTGTCCGGTCTGCGGCAGGCTGATCAGCAGCCAGTCCATCGACCAGATGGTAGATACGATCATGGCGTTTGAAGAGGGTACGAAGCTTTTGGTGCTGGCGCCGGTGGTGCGCGGGCGTAAGGGTACCCACGAAAAGATTCTCGACCGTATTCGCCGCGAAGGATTTACGCGTGTGCGGGTGGACGGCGAGGTCAAGCTGCTGGAAGAGGACGAGATCAAGCTGGAAAAAACCTATAAGCACACCATCGAGATCGTTGTGGACCGTATCGTGGTCAAGCCGGGGCAGGAGAGCCGCATCGCGGAGGCCTGCGAGCTGGCTGTAGCGCAGGGCGACGGGCTTGTATCGGTGATTGGCGATTTTTATGATCATCATTACGAAAAGATGTTCAGCACCAAGCTGGCGTGTCCGGATCACGGCATCAGCATCGAAGAACTGGAGCCGCGGATGTTTTCGTTCAACGCGCCGTTCGGTGCCTGTCCGACCTGCAACGGTCTGGGCTTTACGCAGAAGCTCGATCCGAAGCTTCTGATCGATGAAACCAAGAGCATCGACGAGGGCGCGCTGCAGCCGATCTTCGGCACGATGGAGTTCAGCGGATTTTATCGGCAGATGGTAGATGCTTTGATCAGGGACCATGGGGTAGATTCCTCCCTCCCGCTAAAGGATCTGCCAAAGAAATTCCGACAGGAACTTTATTACGGCACCGGAGACCGCCATCTGGTCTACGATTATGTCAGCCGCACCAGCGGAACGGTTTCGCATCAGGACCGGCCGTTTGAGGGGGCGATGAACAATATCGAACGGCGTTACCGCGAGTCGACTTCGCAATATTTTAAGGACAAGATGGAAAAGTACATGACCATCAAGACCTGCCCGGACTGCGGTGGCAAGCGTTTGAAGCCGGAGATTCTGGCGGTAACGGTCGGTGGTAAAAACATCGCAGAGCTTTCGGACATGTCAATCCGCGAGGCACTGGATTTCATCGACAGCATCGCGTTCAGCGAAAAGGATGAAATGATCGCGCGTCAGATCATCAAGGAGATCAAGGCCAGACTGCAGTTTCTGGTTGATGTAGGCTTGGATTATCTGACGCTGAGCCGCAGCGCGGGAACGCTCTCAGGCGGCGAGTCTCAGCGCATTCGTCTGGCAACGCAGATTGGCTCCGGGCTGGTGGGCGTGCTCTATATCCTCGATGAGCCGAGCATCGGTCTGCACCAAAAAGACAACGAAAAATTACTGCAGACGCTGCGCCATCTGACCGACATCGGGAATACGCTGATTGTCGTTGAGCACGATGAAGACACCATGTACGCGGCTGACCATATCGTGGATATCGGTCCGGGCGCGGGTATTTACGGCGGTGAGTTGGTCGCGCAGGGCAGCGTGCAGGATATTATGCGCTGCGAGGAATCGCTGACCGGGCAGTATCTGTCGGGCGCGAAGAAGATCTATGTACCGGATGAGCGGCGGCCGGGCAACGGCAAAAAACTGACGATCTACGGTGCGGTACAAAACAACTTGAAGGGCATTGATGTGGAGATCCCGCTGGCTACCTTTACGGCCGTGACCGGCGTGTCCGGCTCCGGCAAATCCAGTCTGGTAAATG
>ERZ780198.3372-NODE-3372-length-10935-cov-4.118934_pt1 | contig 10935 bp, 9 predicted proteins | sample MGYA00510979_ERZ780198 | MGnify/ENA primary metagenome ERZ780198 (study PRJEB29588, sample SAMEA2158039) | human gut metagenome | biome: human gut; feature: human-associated habitat; material: faeces | place: Denmark | collected 2008/2010 ...
CCATGGTGATAGCGCCCAGCACCAGAAGCAGCATGCCCCAGTCGTGGTCGCCCGTCAGCACCTGCGCCGTCAGCAGCAGAACGCCGAAGATACCGGCCTTGGTCAGCACGCCGCTCAGCAGCGCCGAAGCCGGAGCCGGAGCCACCGGGTGAGCCTTGGGCAGCCAGATATGCACCGAGAACAGACCCGCCTTGGCGGCGAAGCCGAACAGGATGCACAGCGCGGCGGCCCATAGACGTCCGCGCTCCATGGTGGCCACGGCCTCGTGCAGCTCCGCGATCACCAGCGTGCCGGTGGTGGTGTACAGCAGGAACAGACCCATCAGCGTCACCAGACCGCCCAGCACCGCGATGGTCAGGTAGGTCTTACCGGCGTCCATGGCGTCGGGGGTCTCCTCCTGCACCACCCACACATAGGAGCTGAGGGACATCAGCTCGAAGAACAGGAAGGTGGTCTTGAGATCCGCCGACAGGAACACGCCCAGCGTAAAGCTCAGGCAAATGAGGAAGAAGAAATAGTACCGCTTCAGGTGGTGGTGTCCGTGGAAATACTGGGGACTCAGCAGCGCCGAGACGAACCACATGAAGCACACCACCAGCCCGTACAGCTTCTGGAACCCACCGGCCCAGAAGCTCAGGCGCATCACCGGAACGGTGACAGTACTGCCGTCCGCTGTGGCGGCTACGTATACCATAGCCAGCAGCGTCAGCAGCGTGAACACGATGGACAGCGAACCCAGCCGCTTTCCGTCGTCATGGCGATCCGGCAGCAGAGCGATGACCAGCGCCGACAGCACCGGCAGCAGCACAACGGCCAGCAGAGCAAATGTTGTCACGGGTGGATCACCGCCTTTCCGATCACGTCAAGCAATACCTCCGGGAACAGGCCCATCAGCAGGCACAGCGCCGCCAGAATCAGCATAGGCACGATCATGAACGGCCCCGCCTCATGGGCGCTCTCCTTGGTGGGAAGCACCGTTCCCTCCGTGGGGAACCAGGCCTTTACCACTACTTGGAACATATAAATGGCCGTCAGCAGCGCGGAGATGGCGATGGAGCGCACGCTCCATCCGGACTTTTCGGGATTTTTGGACATAAAAAAGGCCTCCTAACAAAAATGTGGGAGGAGGTTGGGGAAAGGGTATGCGATTGTTCCGCGCACGGCGTACCGTACTCTGCAACAGCGGATGCGAAGATGGCATCGCGGAGCAAGCTCCTTCGTCCGGCGGCAACCTCCCATCCGACCGGCACTTAACGCGCCACTTCTACTCTTGCAGCAAGGGATGTGTTCACAGCAGAAGAAGTGTCCCGGTCTGTGCACACTGCCTGTATCATACTAGGGACGGCGGCAAAATACAAGGCAAAAATCGGAAATTTTTATTTTTCGTCAAATTGTCAAAAAATTCACATAACGATACGGCTATTTTAACAACAGCGTGTAAACGAACTGTGAAACGCGCAAAACGAAATGGTTGTTTTGTGGGATTTGCACGAAATAAAGGTTGACAAAAACGCATGGTTTCAAGTATAATTTCTAATTGTAGAAAAAATAACAAGGGGAAAAGGAGAGCGGTGAAAAGCGCCGTTACCGCCCCGGCAAATGCGCAAAGCGCACGGCCCTGTGGTGAGAAAGGCGAACAACGTTTTCTGGCACACAAGGGGGCCGTTTTCCTTTTTTTAGGAGATATCCATGAAGCGGTATGAAGTGGTGCGGGAGATCGCCAACAGCTGTGAGCGCAACCAGATGCGGGACGTGCTGTTCTTCGAGGTGGACACCGACGACCCTGTGGAATGGGTTCGGCGGGAGATCAAGGGCGGCGAGGTACACCTTACCGCCGAGGAGGGCCGCCCCGGCGAGATGACCGTGTTTGTGGAGAGCGCGGGCATGTATCAGAGGTTTTTGTTCACGGAGCTGTGAAAGCTTCGCAGAATTCGCGCCGCGTACGGCGCGAAATAATCAAATCATTTTTCTGACGACATGCGCGTCAGAAAAATTCTTCTCGGCCGCCAGTGTGTCCGAAGGACGCGCGCAGCCGGCCGCAAGCTTTTTGGCAGCAAAATCGCTAGATTTTGCGCCAACTTCTTTTTATTCCGTCATGATCTTCAAGATCACCCGGTCGGTCTCCCGCATGCCCTGAGCCGCCAGCACGCCCACGTGGCGGATGGTGTCCTCCACATCCTTGCCCATGATGCCGTGGCCGGGCTGGAAGTTGTTGCCGCCCAGATACATGTTGTAGCCCAGCAGGCCGCACTCCACGCCCATGGCCTGCGCCTTGATGAGCGCCTTGGCATTGTGGTAGTCATACTTGAGGCGGAACAGCTGCACGAGCTGCGCCTCCGGGACCATGCCCTCGACCTCATCGAACAGCGCCGCGATGTGCGCCTCGAGCGCAGCGCCGGCCGCCTTTGCGGACAAGCCACTCAGGTCGCCGTAGCCACATTCCTCCAGAATCTTGGCCGCTTCGTCGTTCGTGGGCGCATCGATCATGCGCTCCATGCGCTCAGCGGAGAGCATTTTGGTCTCGCGGGCTGCCAGCATTGCCGTAATCGCAAGGTAATTCGTATCTTTTACTTTAGACAATTCGGTTCCTCCCTCATGCGGCGCAGCGCTCTGCGCCCCATATAGGATAATTCATTCCCCCGCGCGGGGCGGGGCAGGTCACGCGCCGAACAAGACCTCGGCAACCTGAGCAGCCAGATCACTGCGGCAGAGCTCTGCGATCGTCTCCACTGCACAGTTGACCTCGATATCTCCCTGCTGGAGCACAAACCCAGCGCGCAGGTCACGCGTGGCCTGGCTCATGGTGAGCCGGCCGGGCTTGCCCTGCTGCGCGAGCAGCGCATTGGCAGCGTCCACGACCGCCTGACCGCACGCGGCCTGATCCTTGGCGTTGAACACCAGAGTCTCGGTGCCGGTCGTCGCGGCCTGGGCTGCGAGCTTGGCCAGATACGCCACGTAATCCGCCTGCGGCATGGTGCAGATCTTGTCGAGTGCGGCGGCAAACGCCGCGTCGACCATCTCCTGCTTGAGGGCGAGGACGCTCTTTCTGGCTTCCATTTCCGCCAGACGGCCCATACGCTGCACGCGGTCCTCGCACGCTTTCACACCGTCACGGACGCGGGCCCAGTACTGGTCCTGCGCCTGTTTGTCATAATCGGCGCGGATCTCGGCGCACTTGGCCTCGGCTTCGGCCGCGATGGCCTTCGCCTGCTCCTGCGCGTCCGCCTCGATGCGGCCGGTGATTTTTTCAATACCATTCATAGATTTCTATTCCCTTCTGTCGGAAGAGGATGGGGATTACTTCAAGCCGTTGAGCATCAGGAAGGACGCCAGCAGGCAGAGGATGGCGTAGAACTCGACCGTGATGCAGAAGATCATGCCCTTGGACCAGTCATCGGGCTTCTTGGCCAGAATGTTCAGGGACGCGGCAGCAACCTTGCCCTGCGCGATGGCGGAGATCAGACCGCCGAGCGCGATCGGCAGGCAGGCTGCGAAGTACTGCAGGCCCTGCGCAACGGTCAGCGGAGCGGCAGCGTTGGCAGCGAAGATCTGGCTCTGAGCAAGGAACCAGATAACGAAGCCGTACAGGCCCTGGGTGCCCGGGATGACCTGCATGATCATCGCTTTGCCGAACTTGCTGGGATCTTCCGAGACGAGACCTGCGCCGGCCTCACCGGCGATGCCGGTGCCCTTTGCAGAGCCAATGCACGCGAGAGCCGCTGCGAGCGCAGCGCCGAGAAGGCCGAGAGCCAGACCACCGATGGATTCGAGAAATGCCATTTTCATTTTCCTCCTTAAATATCTCTTGAATACGAATGTTTAGAAATTATGATTTTCCACGTCGACATAGCGCGTGTTGATCTCAAGCGGGCGGAACGGTTTGCCGCCGTCGACATAGAACTTGCCGAAGAACTCCAGGCACTGCAGACGCAGGTCATGCACGAAGCAGCCGAGCAGGTTCAGGCCGAAGTTGAGCAGATGGCCCAACAGGAAGATGATGATGAAGATCAACATCGACACGACCGTCACGCCGCCGCTCGACGGCATCGCGGCGAGGGTGTTGAACACCTGCGCGATGACGCTGCCGGCCAGCATCAGAGCCATGAGTCGGGAATACGAGAGAATGTCGCCGAACCAGCCGGTCAGCCCGTTGTAGAGCGCGCCGAACACAGCCGTGACCTTGCCGAAGCCCTTGGCCTCACGGCCGGAGCCGTAGATCAGCATCAGACCGCCGATGCACAGCACGACCGGGACACCGGCGATGTTGCCGATCTTGAGCACATACAGCGCAAGTCCCGCAAACAGGACCAGCCATGTGCCCTCGTTGAAGATCGCGTCGCCGACCTTGCCCTGACGGCACTCCATGACCATGTTCACGATCATGCCGGTCACGAGCTGGATAAAGCCGAGCACCATAGCGCCGATGAGGATCGTCGTCGTATCGGTCAGCGGGTCGAGCAGTGGGCTCGTCAGGATGCCGAGCTTGACGTCGTGACCGAACATGTTCACGATCGTCGGCACGGCGTTGCCGAAGAAGCCGCCCGTCACGATGCCGAGCAGGAACGTCGACACGCCGCAGGCAAGCAGCAGCTCGCAGAAATACTTGCTGCCACGTTTCGGCTTCATCTTGCCGAGCGCGACGAGCGCCGCGATCATCATCACAAGGCCGTAGCCCATGTCCGCCATCATGATGCCGTAGAACAAAATGAAAAACGGTGCCATGAGCGGGTTCGGATCCACCGTGCCGTAGGCCGGCAGGCTGTACATGTTCGTGACCATGTTCAGCGGCTCGGTAAATTTGTTGTTTTTGAGTTTGACCGGCACCTCGGGGTATTCGTCCTCCGTGGGATCGGCCAGATCCCAGGCGCAGTCATACTTTGCAAGCACCGCGGTGAGCTCGTCCTCCTCCGGCGCCGTGAGCCAGCCGCGCATGCACACGACGCTCTCGGTGCCGACGAGACGCTCTTCCGCCTCCGCGCGGCCGAGCTTCACGCTCGCGCGGTCGATGCAGAGCTTGAACGCATCCCGGTGCGGGGCAAAGGCGGCGATGTCCGTCTGCGCCTGCTCGCGCTTGCGGATGATGTCCGCGATCTGCATTTGTGCGTCCTCGATGTTCTGCTTTGCCGTGCCCGGCGTGCCGCTGAGGTTCGCCAGCGTGAAGCCGGACGCGCGCAGCGCCGTGATGGCTTCCGTCAGCTCCTCCTTCAAACAAATGAGCAGCACATAGTGCTGTTCCTTGTCCGAAGAGATCTCATACAGCTGCGACTCGGGCGCAGCGTCCGCCAGCGCTTTGGCAGTCTCGGCAAGGTCCACTGCCGCGGGCAGCATGCCGAGAGAAATGCGGGTCCTTACGGTCCCGCCCAGATCCAGCGGCAGGTCCAGCGTCTGCCACGGGCGCAGGGCCTCCATGTTGCTGCGGAGCTTGGCCTCCTCGCCGTTGAGCCGGCGCACAGCCGCCTCCAGCTCCTCGAGCTGGGCGACCGCATCGAGCTCCTGCCGGTACGCACCGTCGTTCAGGAAGTCGGTCTCCGTGACCTCCGGCCGGGAGCTGAGCAGCTTGGACTTGACCGGCGCATACTTGTCGAGCAGCTTGAGTGCGGCGGTCAGGCGCGTGAGTTCACTGCGCACCTCCGTCACATTGCCGCTCTCCTGACGCAGGACCGCGGCAGCTTCCGCGTCCGCAAGCAAGGCGTCCGGTTCCGAGACCTGCACGCAGCCGAGCAGCATCAGATCCCGGAGCAGCTCATCTTTCTGCCGGCGAACGACCATAAGCCGCAGCTTTTTCATGTGTACAATGGCCATCAGCCGTTCACAATCCTTTCCACGATGAGTGATGCAGCCCGATCCAGATTGGTCTTGGCCTTGATGCGCATGGCAGCTTCCTTGTTCTTGGTCTCCGCCGCCAGCGTTTCCGCATCCGCCTTTGCCTTTTCATCCGATTTGGCCCGCAGCGTCTGCAGTTCCTGCTGCGCCTTGCCGACGGCAGCCTCTATCACTGCCTTTCCCTCGGCCTGGGCCGCTTCCACTGCCGCCGCAGCGGCTGCCTGCGCGTCGGCTTTGATCTGCCTGGCCCTGTTTTCTGCGTCACTGATCGTTGTTATCGCCTCAAATGACATCCGTACACCTCCCTACGAATCAAACTGTTATTATGCCGCGCAACGCCCGCTTTCACGAACTGTTTCTACATAATGTAGGTATTTTACCTTATTCACCGCTGTTAATCAAGTAAAACTGCCCAAAATTGTCTGTCAAAATTCAAACACCTATGTGTTAAAAAACTATTGAGCCTGCTAGGTTTTTCACGTCATTGGCGAAAATTTAACGTTATCGGATTTGCATGATTTCTCGCAATGGGAACATTCATAATTTCTGATGAAAAAATGAACAAAATGTTGGAAAATGCAAGATTTCAACATTTAAAGTGTTTTTCCACTTGCTATTGTGCCGGAAATAGCCTATAATGTTTTTGCTAAAGTTAAAAAGTTTGAACTATATTCGCATATTCGGAGGTACTTTCAATGGAGAGCAAACGCCGTTTCGGCGACCGCAAGGACGGCCGCCTGATCCAGTCTCTCGCGCCGTTTTACAAGTTCATGCCCTACATCATGCCCACGAAAAACGACGCCTGCAATCAGTTTGAGGACTGCATTGAGATCACGAACACCGACCGCTGGCTGCGGCAGAAGCGCCTCGAGGGCTACAAGGGTCTCGGCTACCTGCACCTGTTCATCGCGGCCTACATCCGCATGGTCTCCCTCCGCCCCGGCATCAACCGCTTCGTGGCCGGCCGGCGCATCTATGCACGCAACAACATCGAGGTCGTGCTGACCGTGCGCCGCAGCATGTCCACCACCTCGAATGAGACGACCATCAAGGCCGTCTTTGCCCCGACGGACACGATCTTTGACGTCTACCGCAAGATGAACGAGAAGATCGACGAGATCAAGTTCGGCGGCGAGGACAACAACACCGAGCAGGTCGCCGGCGCGCTGCTGAAGCTGCCGCGTTTCCTGCTGCGCTTCGCCGTCGGCTGCCTGCGCGTGATGGATTACTTCGGCATCATCCCGCAGAAGCTGCTCGACGCCAGCCCCTTCCACGGCTCGATGATCATCACCGACATGGGCTCGCTCGGCATCCCGCCGATCTATCATCACCTGTACAACTTCGGCAACCTGCCGATGTTCATCGCCTTCGGCGCCAAGCGCAAGGCGGTCGAGCTCGATCGCGAGGGCAAGCCGGTCGAGCGCAAGTACATCGACTTCATGGCCGTCATGGACGAGCGCGTGTGCGACGGGTATTATTACGCCTCCTCGTTCAAGTACATGAAGATGTATATGCACAACCCGGCGCTGCTGGAAGTCCCGCCCGAGAAAGTGGTCGAGGATCTGTTCTGAGCACCGATACAAATGCAAAAACCTCCTGCTGTGCAGGAGGTTTTTGCATTTGTACGGCCCGCGCGGCGGGTACCGACCGGACCGCACGCGCAGCCGAGCACAGCAGCAGCATGATGAGCATGACAAAGATCACAAAGCGGAGTTTCTTCACGGATCCATCCTCCTTTGCTTTTGTTTGACACCAGTATACACAGCCGCCGCAAAAAAAGCCGTCGCATCCTGACGGCGGGCAGAAAACTTTGCGGAGACAAGGAGCCCCCGGCGCGGAGTGAACCCGCACCGGGGGATTTTTACGCATTCAGAGCAGCGCGATGCACCGCGAAAAAACAGGGCCATCCGTTCGGATGGCCCTGTTGGATATCATGCCTCGTCGTCCTGATTTGTGCTGAACTCCGCCAGCGTCAGGCCGGGGTTTTTCTGCTCCGCCCAGCGGATGCTCCACTCATTGTTGAAAATGAGCAGGTTATGGCCGCGGAAGTCCTGCACCCACTTCGTGTCGGAAGCGAGGTTGAGCGCCGTGGGGTCGGTGCCCTCGCTCGTGATCCAGCGGATATAGGAATACGACAGGTCGCGGCGGCGGATGTCGATGTTGTACTCATTCTTGAGCCGGTACTCCAGCACCTCGAACTGCAGCACGCCGACCGCGCCGACGATGACCTCCTCCATGCCGCTGTTCGGCTCGTGGAAGATCTGGATGGCGCCCTCCTGCGCGATTTGGGTGACGCCCTTGACAAACTGCTTGCGCTTCATGGTGTCCACCTGCGAGATGACGGAGAAGTGCTCCGGCGCAAACGTCGGGATGCCCTCAAAGCGCACACGCATCTTCGGGTCGCAGATCGTATCGCCGATGGAGAAGATGCCGGGGTCGAACACGCCGATGATGTCGCCGGCGTAGGCCTCATTGATGATCGCGCGCTCCTGCGCCATGAGCTGCTGCGGCTGCGCGAGCTTGAGCGTCTTGCCGCCCTGCACGTGCAGGTACTCATGGTCGCGCTCGAACTTGCCCGAGCAGATGCGCATGAAGGCGATGCGGTCGCGGTGGGCCTTGTTCATGTTCGCCTGGATCTTGAACACGAACGCGGAAAACGCCGGCTGCATCGGGTCGACCACGCCGTCGGCCGTCGTGCGCGGCAGCGGCGGCATCGTCATGTGCAGGAAGTTTTCCAGAAACGGCTCGACGCCGAAATTCGTCAGCGCGGAGCCGAAGAACACCGGACTGAGCCGGCCGGCGCGCACCTCGTCGAGATCGAAGGAATAGCCCGCGCCGTCGAGCAGCTCGATGTCCTCGGTCAGCTTTTCGCGCTGGCGCGGCCCGATCAGCTCGTCGAGCCGGTCAACGTCCGTAAGCTCGCACTCGATGGGACGGATCTTATTCTGGCCGCGGTGAAACTCCTGAAACGCGAGAATCTCGCGGCGGTCGCGGTCGAACACGCCCTTGAAGTCGTGCCCGCAGCCGATGGGCCAGTTGACCGGATAGGTGCCGATGCCGAACTCGTTTTCCAACTGCTCCATGAGCTCGAACGGGTCGCGGGCCTCGCGGTCGAGCTTATTGATGAACGTAAAGATCGGGATGTGGCGCATGGCGCAGATCTTGAAGAGCTTGCGCGTCTGCGGCTCGATGCCCTTGGCCGCGTCGATGACCATGACGGCGCTGTCCGCCGCCATGAGCGTGCGGTACGTGTCCTCCGAGAAGTCCTGGTGGCCGGGGGTGTCGAGGATGTTGATGCAATAGCCCTCGTATTCAAACTGCATGACCGACGACGTGATGGAGATGCCGCGCTGCTTTTCGAGCTCCATCCAGTCCGAGACCGCGTGGCGCGCGGTCGCCTTGCCCTTGACCGAGCCGGCGAGCTGGATGGCCCCGCCGTACAGCAGCAGCTTTTCCGTGAGCGTCGTCTTGCCGGCGTCCGGGTGCGAGATGATCGCAAACGTCCGGCGGCGCTCGATTTCCTGTTTCAGATCCATAGTCCGCTCCTCTGTTGTTCTTTCGAATATCAAACTTAGATAGTATACCCGATTTTTCCCGCGAGTGCAACAAAAACCTGCCCGTCAGGCCGTCTGCTCGCGCAGATAGAGCGTGAGCGTGGCGAGGAAGATGTCCTTGGCGTCATAGCGCGGCGTGAGCGGGGCCAGCTGCGTGAAGAAATGCTCGCTGCCCAGCGACGCGCACAGCGCGTGCGCGCGCTCGAGTGCCGGGGTGTCCTCGTCCTCCGTCAGACGCATGGCCAGCTCCGGCAGCAGGAGCTTGAGATCGTAGATCTCCCCGCGCGGGTAGGCATACGCCTCCAGCACGCACTCCACGCCCGCGAGCGCGCAGGCCGTCAGGTCGCTGCGCTGGTCGCTGAGGATGCGGTCGGTCAGCGGCGTGTCGCTGCGGAAAAAGTCCAGCATGGAGTCCGGCGGCGTCAGCTCCCGGCGCAGCAGCCAGAGCAGATAGTCGCGCGCGACGCCCTCGAGCAGCGTCTGCCCGTCGGGCTCAAACGTGTAGGTATGGCCGATATAGCTGCCGAGCACGCGCAGCGTGTCCGTATAGCCGAGGGCGATGCTGCGGCGCAGCGCGTTGGGGTCAAACTCCAGCAGCTTGCCGAGCGGCTCCGCCGGAGCAATATAGGTCACGAGCGGGTGGTTGGTGTATTTTTTCTCCGGCGTCTCCGGCTTGAGGCCAATGGCGATGACGCGATCAGCACCAAGGCGGAACGCCGTACCGATCGGCAGATTGTCCGAGTACGCGCCGTCGAGATAATTCTGCCCGTCGATCTCGCACATCGGAAACATCGGGTAGCACGCCGACGACGCGAGGATCCACTGCGGCAGGTAGCCGGGCGCGATGTCCTGCTTGCGCACCTCGACCGGCTGGAACGACGGGAAGCGCGCCGTCATGAGTCCGAAATCCACCGGCGAGGCGAAAAAGCGCGCCTCGTCGAGATATTGGTGCACGAGCGCGCGGTAGGGCGTGATGTCCGCCGTGCGGCGGTTGAGATCTGCCCAGTCCTTCACGCGCGCGATGAGCTGCTCCGGATGCTCGGCCAGGGCCGCCAGCTCGCGCTTCTCGCGCGGCGTGGCGTCGGCCCGTTCAAGCATGATCTGCTCTTCCGTGATGTGCGTCCAGAGCTCCCACGCGCGGTCGAAATCGCCCTGCACCATCAGCGCCGCCGTGACCGAGCCGATGGACGTGCCTGTGACGATGTCAAACGGGATGCCCAGCTCCCGCATTGCCTTCCACGCGCCGACCTGATACGCGCCCTTCGTGCCGCCGCCGGCCAGCGCGATTGCCTGCTTCATGGTACATCCCTCCTTGGTTTCTGACATTTTAGTTTACACGCGGCGGGTGCAAAAAGTCAATTCCGAATAGCAAGCACCGGAGGACAGTCTGTCCTCCGGTGCGCTTTTTCATGCCTGCAGCAGGGCGCGGCGGGCCTTCCAGTCCGGCAGATAGCGCGCGATGAGCGCGTAAAACTCCGCGCCGTGGTTCATGTAGCGCAGGTGCGCCAGCTCGTGCACGACGACGTAGTCGATCGCCTCCGGCGGGTACTGCATCAGC
>ERZ780198.3373-NODE-3373-length-10933-cov-3.322486_pt1 | contig 10933 bp, 6 predicted proteins | sample MGYA00510979_ERZ780198 | MGnify/ENA primary metagenome ERZ780198 (study PRJEB29588, sample SAMEA2158039) | human gut metagenome | biome: human gut; feature: human-associated habitat; material: faeces | place: Denmark | collected 2008/2010 ...
GCTTACACACTTTAAGGGACACACCATGGGAGGCTTCGGAGGTTCTAACAAGAACATCGGAATCGGCTGCGCGGACGGAAGAATCGGCAAGGGAGAGATTCATACAATACCGGGTTCTGACAATATGTGGTCTATCGGAAAAGAAGCGTTCATGGAGAGAATAACAGAGTCAACCAAGGGCACAATCGACCACTTTGCGGGACATGTATCATATATCAATGTTATGAGAAATATGTCTGTCTCCTGTGACTGTGAGGGGTGTGAGGCTGAGCCTGTCGTGACTCCGGATGTCGGAATTCTTGCAGGCTATGATATTCTTGCTGTTGACAATGCCTGCGTGGATGTTATCTACAATCTTCCTGAGGGCGGTGGAAAGGCGATGATTGAGCGCGTGGAGACAAGACATGGTCTTAGACAGCTCTCCTACATGAAGGAGCTTGGAATGGGCAACGACCTATACACAATAATCGATATCGACAATGGCGATGCCGAGATTACGGTCGAGGATATCACAAGGGGAATTGAGCCTGTCTGGACACCTGACGGGTTCAACACCTTCCTTGGAAGAAACAGGGCAAGACTTAAATAATCGTCAATAAAGATAGTATTGATTATTGCCTGCTCGTTTCTATGTGGGTATGGTGCTGAATTGTTAGAGAAAAAGTCATGTTAGAACCAACATTTCTGCAAGGAGAACAGATCAGTAAATGGTGCAATGGAGCGGCAGAGGACAAGGTACTTATTCCAAACGGATATGTAGGAAATCCAAAGGGCAGCCAATATATTGAGATAAATTTGAAAGAGGCAGACAGGCGGATAAATATGCTCCTTTTTTATGTTCGTGTATATTCCGGATATTACGCCGGGTATGGCAACAGCAGGTTGCTTTTCAGAACATGAATTTATCTATATGATATGGTTATGGAGGTGACGACGATGGAAACAAAAAATATTATTTTGAAACTTCGTACTGAAAGAGGAATGTCACAGGACGAGCTGGCAGATAAAATCATGGTAACAAGGCAGGCAGTATCACGTTGGGAAAATGGTGATACAGTTCCAAACACTGATACACTTAAGCTCTTATCGAGAGAGTTTGATGTTTCAATCAATACGCTTTTGGGAGAACCCAGAAAGCTGATCTGCCAGTGCTGCGGGATGCCAATTGATGATGATTCCATATTGGGACGTGATAAGGATGGCACATTAAATGAGGAGTATTGTAAATGGTGCTATGCAGATGGAACATACACATATAATGATATGGATGAATTGATTGATGTGTGTGTAAAGAATATGGTAAATGAAAACTTTACCGAAGAACAGGCACGCACTTATCTGAAAGAAATGCTTCCAAAGTTAGATTATTGGAAAAGGTATGCTGAACTTAGTGATAATGGGCAGTTTGAAGAGTTTAAAAAGCAATTGATAAATGAAATTAATGATCTGCATATAGACGGACTTCCAAGGGTAGACAAACTAAATGCACTTGTGGGGAAATATGTGAATCTGGAATATACTCTGCCGAATGGACAAAAAGTGAAATTCCTTGATGATCAGAAAACCTATCTGGGTAATCAACTGGAGTCTGAATTCGGAGGGAACAGGTGCTTCGGTATTCTGGTAAGTATGGATTTTATTCTGGTATGTACATATGAGAAGGATGGTGAAAATCCAGAGCTGTTGATTTATAAAAAGAGATAATATAAGCAAAAAGAAAATTCTTGACAAATAAACGACCGTTTACTATTATATTAATGTAAACGGTCGTTTATTTTGTTTGGAGGTTATCGGCATGAGAAATAGAAAAGAAGAGATTATGATAGTGGCACTGCATCTGTTCGCCAGAGATGGTTATGAGGCTGTCTCAGTCAGCCAGATAGCAGGAGAGCTTGATATGACAAAAGGGGCATTGTACCGTCATTACAAAAGCAAAAGAGATATTTTTGACTGTATTGTGCAGCGTATGGAGCAGCAGGATGGCGAACAGGCAGCAGAATATGATATGCCGAAAGATGAAAAAGAGAGTATACCGGGAAAGTATGAAAATGTATCATTGGATGATTTTGTGGAATACAGCAAGTCTATGTTTGAATATTGGACAGAGCATGATTTTGCATCATCATTTCGGAAAATGCTGACAATAGAGCAGTTTCGCAGTGAAGAGATGCAGAAGTTATATCAGCAATATCTGGTATCTGGACCTGCTTCCTATGTGAAAGATTTATTTGATAGCATGGGATTTACAAATACTAAGAATAAAGCTGTCAGATTTTATTCTGTTATGTATTTTTATTACAGTATATATGATGGAGCAGCAGATAAAGAAAAGGTAAAAGTAGAATTTGTATCAGCTATAAAAAGTTTGGTACAAGAGTTGAAGTGAAGGAGGATCAGATCATGAAGAATCATATAGTAATCCGTATAGAAGAAAAAAGTGAATATCGCGAGGTAGAAAATCTGGTAAGAGACAGCTTTTGGAATGTGTATCGTCTGGGATGCCTAGAGCATTATGTTCTTAACCAGCTAAGAAATGATCCAGAATTTGTACCGGAGCTTGATTTCGTGATGTATCTGGACGGAGAACTGATCGGGCAGAATATCTTTGTGAGAACTGCAATCACAGCCGATGATGGAAGAAGCATTCCAATTATGACGATGGGACCGATCTGTATCAAGAATGAATATAAGCGGAAAGGATATGGTAAAATCCTGCTTGATTATTCATTGGAGAAGGCAGCGAAACTTGGCTGCGGTGCAGTCTGCTTTGAAGGAAACATTGATTTTTATGGAAAAAGTGGATTCAGACCAGCAAGTGAATTTAACATCCGTTATCATGGACTGGAAGAAGGGCAGGATGCGTCTTTCTTTTTATGCAAAGAACTGATACCGGGATATTTAAATGGCATTACAGGAGAGTATGCGACACCAGCGGGATATTTTGTAGATGAAAAGGAAGCTGAAGAATTTGATAGAATGTTTCCTTATAAAGAGAAGAAAAAACTACCGGGCCAGTTATTCTAACCTGTACTTGAATTATGCAAACCCAGCAGGAACATATTTTAGAAAATAAAAAATATATATTTGTAATTGACATGTATGTATAATGTGATATACTATAACTTAATTTACAATAAACCAATTTACAGTATTGGAGATTTTATATGCCAAGTAGTCCAAAAATAAAAAAAGACGACATGTTGCAGGCTGCACTGGAGCTTGTTTCAAAAAATGGATATGCCGCTCTTAACATAAAAGCTGTAGCCAGGGAACTGGGATGCTCCACAGCACCGATTTCATGGCAGTTTGGCGGAATGGATGGATTGCGTGAGGAATTGATTCCTTTTGCGGAGCAGTATGTGGAGGATAAGTATTATAGTCGGAATGAAAACGAACTTGCAACATTTGAACAGAAAGGAAAAGGAACCATTGATTTAGCATTAGAAAATCCCAATTTGTTTCGCTTCCTTTATATGGGAGAGCGAAGCCAGCTTCTAAGTATAGGCTTCGAGTTACAGACGAATAATCAGGATGCCGCTAATGTGTATCAGGAGATGGCAGAACTGCTGGGGATTACACCAAAACAGGTAATGAATTTTGCTATGACAATGATGGTGTATACACAGGGGATAGGAACCCTGATTGCATCAGGAATCGTCAAAGATACGAAAGAAAGTATGTATCGCATGCTTCACAATACCGGTATGACATATTTAAAAGGCTTAGGTGTGAAGGATAGCACTTTATGGGATTTATCAGGAGACGACAGGTCAGATGAAAGCAGTAGCAACGGATAAATGGATCTTGTGTCCGGTATGCGGTGCAAAAACACGGACACAGATATTGGATGATACAGAATTAAAACATTTTCCGCTGTTTTGTCCAAAATGTAAAGAAAGTTTTATTATCAATGTAAAGGATCATATCGTGGATTATCAGCCCATTGCCAGACGCTAAGACGCAGAGCAGAAACGAATTTTTTTGCTTGCGTCTTTTGGGATTTAAACGGGATCCTTTATTTTATGCTGCAGCATATAAGGAAAAATGAAAACATAAGGAGAAGATATGGAATCAGATATCATTAAAATCAGCCATCTGAATAAAAGCTTTGGCGAAGTAAAAGCGGTAAATGATTTGAGCTTTCGTGTGAAAAAAGGAGAATTGTTTGCGTTTCTTGGAGTAAACGGTGCAGGGAAAAGTACAACCATTTCTATTCTTTGTGGACTGCTGAAAAAAGACAGTGGAACGGTTCAGGTAAACGGAATAGAAACTGACAAAGCCGGCGCACAGACAAAAAGGATGCTTGGTGTTGTATTTCAGGATAGCGTACTTGATAAACCGCTAACGGTGAAAGAAAACCTAAACAGTTTGATACATTTCCGAAGATTGCAAAATATTATGGTGTTCCGCTTAAGAACATTATGAAAGACAATCAGGTTATGGATGCACTGGTAGTCGCAAACAACACGATCTTTATCCGTAACCCACAGACAAATGTTCCATATAGTCCTGCACCGCTTACCGATCAGGATAAGATGCGGATTGACGGAGCATTGATGGGAAGAGGCCTGCACTGTGAATTTGGATTTGAACCAGTCAACTTAAATACTGGTAACTTCTACATGGATCAGTCCGATGCGACGATGAATGAGCTGAATGGGGAATTCTCCATTACAAGAAGCTACAATTCCAAAGGAACAGACCAGCATTCCATGTTCGGACGTGGATGGAGCTTTAACTATGACCAGTCACTTTCTCAGATGGAGGACGGAAGCCTTCTGTATATGAGAGGGGACGGAAGTTATCTGATCTTTGATAAGAATGAAGATGGAAGCTACACTGCTCCGGATGGCTATGTATACGATTTAAAAGCAGTCAGCTATAAAGATACAGACCATGACTACATCGGATGGGAACTGACAGATGCGGATCAGAGCATCTGGTCATTTGATAAATACGGAATTTTACGTTATGTAACGGATGTGAATGGATTTAAGACAGTGTTAGATTATGACGATGATTATAATCTAAGCAAGATTACCACACCATCCGGAAAAACATTCGGGGTAAAACAGGATAAATTCGGGCATATCAAGGAACTGTCTCTTCCAGATGGTGGAAAAGTTTCTTACAAATATGATGAGCAGGGAAATCTGATATCTGTAACAGAGCCGAATGGAACAACAAAAGAGTACAAATATGATGATGACAGCCGTATGACAAGCTGGAAAGATGAGAATGGCAATACGGTTGTAAAGAATACTTACGATAAAGAAGGAAGAGTTGTAGAGCAGACTGATGCAGAAAAAGGAACGGCAACTTTCAAGTACGGAAAGAGTTCTACTACAACAACGGATAACGAAGGAAATAAGACCGTTTATCATTATGATGATCAGTACCGCACAACATCCATTGAATATCCGGATGGAACAACCTGTGAAAAGACTTATAATGCAGAAAATCAGCTTGCTTCCGAAACGACAGCAGCCGGAACAAAAACTTACACTTATGATGCATTTGGTAATGTAGCAACGGAGACAAGAGAGGATGGAAAGACAGCCTCCTATACTTATAATGAGCAGAATAAGCTGACCAGTGCAACCGGATATAACGGAGCAACGGTTACTTACAGTTATGACGGTAATGGAAATATGGTCACATCTACAAAACCGGATGGAACAGCCATTACCTATACTTACGATGACAAACATCGTATGGTATCCCAGACAGACGGCAGAGGTGTCACAACAACATATTCGTATGACGGACCGAACATGACCGGATATGTGGATGGAAACGGAGCAGCATGGGGATTCACGTATGACGCGATGAATCGTGCAGTTACCATGACAGATCCACTTGGAAATGTCACTTCGAACAGTTACGATGCGAATGGCAATTTAATTTCCAAGACAGCAGCCGATGGCGGTGTGACCGCTTATACACTCGATGGTGTGGGAAATATTACGGCAAGTACTGACGCACTGGGGAATACTACCACTTATACCTACGATAAGATGTACAACATGACCAGTGGTACGGATCCGAAAGGAAATCAGATCAGCTACGCCTATGATAAGAATTATCAGCAGGTCAAAGCAACCGATGCAAAAGGAAATACAATTACTTACAAGTATGACAGCATGGGACGTGTCATAGAAGAGAGTAATAAAGATTTTGGAACAAAGCTCTATGAATATGACAAAGCAGGAAATCTGAAAAAATATACCGACGGAAATGGAAATGCAACCGTATCCAAGTTTGATTCCCTTGGACAGGTGCTTCAGTCAAAAGATGCAGTTGGTAATATAACCAAATATGAATATGACGCATTAGGAAATGAAACCAAGATTACCTATGGAGATGGAAGCAGCCATTCCAAGGAATATGATAACTGCGGAAGGCTCGCTAAAGAGACAGATGAATTAGGTGCAGTTACCACTTATACTTATGATGCGGCAGACAATCTGGTATCAAAATCAGATGACAGTGGAAGAACCTGGACTTATACCTACGATAATACAGGAAACCGCTTAAGTGAAACCAACCCAGAAGGTGGAACTACCACATATACTTATGATAAAGCAGGCAATCTGGTATCTTCTACCGATGAAGAGGGAAGAACAGATACTTATGCTTACGACAAGGCAGGAAATCTGACTACATCCAAAGATGCCCTTGGATATACCGTATCCATGAAGTATGACTTAAATGGAAATCTGGTATCCTCTACCGATGAAAATGGAAATACCAGTACCATGACTTACGATGGTAATGGAAACATGACATCGGCAACCGATGCAAAGGGCAACATTACAGCAATGAAATATGATTCCACCGACAATCTGGAACAGACGGTGGACGCCCTGAAAGGAAAGACTACTTACGAATACGATTCACAGGGTAACAGCACAAAGATGACAGATGCCCTCGGCAATGCGTACAGCTATGTGTATGATAAAGAGGGAAATAACACATCCATAATACTGCCGACAGGAGACAAGGTGCTGCTGGAGTACGATGCCATCGGACAGCTTGTAAAATGTACGGATGCACAGGGACTCGTAATTACCTATCAGTATGACGGAGCAGGCAACCTGATCCATTCCTCCGACAATGGTGGAAACAGCATGGATTATACTTATGATGGTGCCGGAAATGTACTGACACAGACCGATGAACTTGGCAGGACAGCAACATACAAGTACGATCAGTACGGCAGACTCCTGAAACTTACTGAAGCAGACGGAAGTACCACATCTTATGAATATGATGTTATGGACCGCATTACAGCGGTAACGGATGCGGAAGGTCATAAAACAACCTTTACCTACGATAAAGTCGGCAACCAGTTATCCATGACAGAAGAAGAGGAAGCTACATATAAATATGCTTACGATAAGAAGGACCGGGTTATCTCTCAGACAAATCCACTGGGAGCATCCAGCACCTTTAAGTATGACGGAAATGATAATGTGACGGAATCTGTCGATGAAAACGGTACGGTTACCAAGTATACTTACGATAAAAATGACAACCTCGTATCCCAGACAGATGGAAATGGAAATACGACAACCTACCAGTATGATGAACTGGACCGCAAGATCGGGGAGACTTCTCCGTTAAAAGAAACAAATGAATACCGTTATGATGCCATTGGAAATCTTACCAAATCAAAAGATCCGATGGGACTCATTACCGAATACAAATATGACAGCCTGAGTAACATGACGGAACAGATTTCTCCAAAGGGAGCAGTTACCAAATATGATTACGACAAGCATGGCAATGTCATTTCTGTAACGGATGCAAAGGGAAATGAGACACAGTACAGTGTTGACCTGAATGACAATGTCACAAAGATGACACAGGCGAATGGCGGAGAGTATACCTATAGTTATGATAAAGCCGGACGTCTGAAGAGTATGACCAGTCCGCTGGGTTATACCAAGAATTTCTCTTATGATAAAGTGGACAACGTGGTAAAAGAAAGCGACAGCTTAAAGAGTACCACCACTTATACTTACGATAAGCTCCATAACATGAAGTCTTCTACCAATGCACTGGATGGAACAACCAGCTTTTCTTATGATAAGTATGGCAATCTGGTGAAGGAGACAGATCCACTTGGACGGAGCAATACCTACAGTTATGACCTGGCAGACCAGATGACTTCTGCAGCTGATCCGCTTGGTAAGATAACTGCTTATACTTACGACCCGGCAGGAAATATTACTGAGATCACCAAACCGGGTGGAAGAAAGACCAGTTATGGATATGACAAGAATTATAATGTGACATCTGTAACAGACCCGATGGGCTATGTTGCAAAGACAGTCTACGATAAAGACAATCGTGTAACAGAAGAGACCGATGCACTGGGTCAGAAGGAATCCTATACCTATGATAAGGACAGCAGGGTAACTTCTATTACAGACAAGCGTGGATTCACAACGGGATTTGATTACGATGCACATGGTAATATTCAGGTTGTTACAGATAAGACCGGATTAAAGAGCCATCTGGAATATGACAAGAATGACAATCTGACCAAAGTAACCGATGCCCTTGGCGGTGTAACAACTTACGGTTACGACAACATGGATAACCTGGTGACCTTCACCAATGCAGCAAATAAGACAACGAATTATACTTATGATCTGGAAGGCAACCTGACATCCATCAAAGATCCGGCAGGAAGAACAGAGAAATTCGACTATGATGAAAAAGGCAGACTGACCGGACATACACAGGCAAGCGGCAAGAAAACCACGTATGATTACGATAAGCTGAATGACCTGTTGGAGAAATCTTATCAGGACGCAAAAGGCGAGACTTCCGAAAAGGACGTGACCTACGCATATAACAGTGCCGGGGAACGGGTATCCATGAAGGATCAGACAGGCAAGAGCAGCTACGAATACGATGCACTCGGAAGAATCACCAAAGTGACAAGCGGTTCGAAAAAGGATGTCAGCTACGTTTATGATGACGCAGATAATCTGCAGGCAATCGTGTATCCGGATGGTACAAAGGTCAGCTATGAATACGACTTAAATGATAACCTCGTAAAATTAACAGACCGTAACGGAAAGGTGACAACATACAAGTATGATGCACTGAATCGTGTGACAGAAGTCATTAGAAGCAATGGAACAAAGACGGAAGTATCTTACGATGCAGAAGATCATATCACAAAGATTGTGAATACCTGTGGTTCCTGCGGCAAAGTAATCAGTACTTATGAGTACAAGTACAATGATCAGGGATATGTAGTTGGAGAAACAGCTACGGAACTGGAAGCTGGAACAAGAAAGACGCCAAGCTGGGAAGACTGGTACAACTGGGGCGATACACAGAAAGAGACAGACAAAGCAGACTGTGAGCATCAGGAAAAAGAGATCCAGACGACACGTACCTATGAATACGATGACAACTGGGAACTGACACGCTGTACAGAAAAAGCAGAGGGCGGTAAAAAGACAGTTCATAATTATACTTATGACAAGATTGGAAACCGGACCTCTTACGAGAAGATCGAAGATGGTGTCAGCAAAGCAAAATATAACTATAAGTACAACGATTCCAACCAGCTCATCAAACGGACCAATGCAAAGATCTGGGGCGATCCGGGAACAACCTACAGCTATGATAAAGATGGCAATCTGATCCAGGAATGTGATAAGACAAACAGTGCAGATCCGGTCACTTATGAATATACAGCAGAAAATCGTCTGGCAGTAGTAAAACAGGGTGGAACAGTCCTGATGGCAGCCATGTACGATGGAGATAACAACCGGGTATTCGAACTGGATAACACTTATAAATGGGAAGATTGCTATGGCGATGAAGTCCTGATTCCGGAGAACCAGCGTACCGAAGATGGAAACAGCCCGAAAGAACAGCTTGCATCTCTGGTAAAAGGCGGTTCAAATGCCAAAGGTTACACATTGACAGAGTATATCAACGATATCAATCGTGAAAATACAGAAGTCCTTGCAGAGTATGGAGCAGACGAGAAAGTCCGTCAGGCTTATACTTATGGAGAAAGTGGAATCGGAGAACGGGTAAGCGTTGATAAATCGGAAGAAAGCAGTTATTATTTATATGACGGAAGAAACAGCGTAACCGGAATCCTGACAGAAAATGCTAACCTGACGAACAGTTATCAGTACGATTCGTATGGAAACCTTACATCAGGAACAGCAGATGGAGTCAATTATTACGGTTACAATGGAGAGTCCACAAATGTAAAAACAGGACTTCAGTATCTGCGGGCAAGATACTATAACGCAGAGAACGGAACCTTTACAACTGAAGATAGTGACCTGGGAACGACAGAAAATCCATTAACCAGAAACCGCTACGATTATACAACCAATAATCCGTTGAATTACAGTGATCCGACAGGACATTCATTGTGGAGCAGGATTAAGAGTACAGCTAAAAAAGCAGCGAAAGCAGTCAAGAGTGTCGGCAAGAAAATCGTTAATACTGCGAAAAAGGTAGTCAAAACAGTAGTAAATACAGCTAAGAAAGCAGCAAAAACTATTGTTAACGCAGTGAAGGGTGCAGCAAAAACTGCCAAAAATGCAGCTAAACATGCAAAACAGACATATCAATCTGTGAAAAATCGTGTAACCAGTAGCAGTACATATCAAAAAATCACATCCAGAGGAAGTCAGTTTATTCGTTCTGTAAGCAATGGGGTACAGAAAATTGGAAAAACTTATACATCTTTCAAATCCTATGTTTCAGAAAGAACGGCAGAAATCCGCTCAGAAGTGGTACGACATATGTGTACGACAACAAATCGTATTACAGATCAGTTGGGTAAAGTAAACTGGAAGAATGTAGCGATTGGTGTGACGGCAATGGTGGTTTCAGGTGTTGTGGTTGCTGCAACAGGCGGTTTAGCAGCTGGAGCAGTTCT
>ERZ780198.3377-NODE-3377-length-10926-cov-2.693312_pt1 | contig 10926 bp, 4 predicted proteins | sample MGYA00510979_ERZ780198 | MGnify/ENA primary metagenome ERZ780198 (study PRJEB29588, sample SAMEA2158039) | human gut metagenome | biome: human gut; feature: human-associated habitat; material: faeces | place: Denmark | collected 2008/2010 ...
CTCTTACAGCCGGAAGACTTTGTATAAATACTATAGCTTCCGTCAGAATTTTTTACAAGCTTGTAAAGCTGGGCACTGCAGTTGGTATTTTTGTAAATTCCAATGTTTGTCCCATTTGCACTGCTGTTGCACGAAACATCCAGAAGAAATGTCCTGCCGTCTCCCAGACAGGAGTAAATATAGTAATATCCTTTTCCGTCAGGAACAAATTTCCAGGTATTATTTGCTTTTGCTTTGGAAGCAGAGTACTGGATGACATTTGTACCATTTACCGCTTTTGCACCGCAGACATCCATATACAGACCGCTGTTTACGTTTTTCAGCATATATGTTTTGCCGGTATCAATGCTGCCTGTGGAATCGGAGTTATTGCCTGAAGAAGGATACACGGCAGTGATGGCATTGATGATCTTTGGCTGTGTAACTGCACCGGTATTGCGGTTAAATAAACCGAAACCGTATGTGCCGGTTACGCCGTTGTCCCACCAGATTGGAATACAGCCGTATTTCTTTGCGTAAGTGCAGACTTTGGAAGCAAATTCCGCACGGCATGCCGTGTTGTTTGAATCGAAAGCAGATTTGTCAATGGCACCGTATTCTCCGATCACGACCGGATATCCCTGGCTGCAGAATTTGTTATACAGACTGTTAAACTGGGATTTCAGATAAGACTCATCGCCCCAGGAATCAACCTTTGAGCTGTTGTTTGCCTTGCTTCCCCATTGGGTTGCCGTGGTACTTTCTTCTCCGCAGAAGCCCCAAGGATCATAATAATGAACAGAGATCATGATGCGCTTTCCACCGGCAGTGCAGTTGTTGTCGGTAGGAACCCGGAAACCATAATCGCCTACGGTGTAGTTGACGTTAGTGTTCCAGCCCGGGAGCATTAACCAGCGCTTCGCATTGTTTCCGCCGGAAGTGCGTACGGTATCTACAAAGATCTGATTGAGCTGATTGATATTTTCATAATATGTTCTGTTTGGAGTTCCGTAAGTGCCATCAAATTCTTCATTCATGGATTCGAAGATCAGGTGCTGGTCATATGACTGAAAACGTGTGGCAATCTGTTTCCAGCAGGCTTTGTATTTGGCACGGATCGCAGTCTGGTTGGAACCGTCACAGAAAAGCCAGCCGCCATCGACAGAATGATAGCCATCCCCATGCATATTGATAATAACATACAGGTCATTGGCAATACACATATCAACTACCTGCTGTACCCTGTTTAACCAGGAAGAATCAATGGTGTAACTGGAGTTGCTGCCGATCTTGCCCAAATAGGAAACCGGAATACGGATGGAACGAAAACCGGCATTTTTAACTGCCTTGATCAGATTGGCGTTGATCGTAGGATTACCCCAGCTTGTTTCATTTGGCGTTCCGTTCAGGGATGCTTCCAGCTGATTTCCAAGGTTCCAGCCGGCTCCCATTGCAGATGTGATCTGGCTCTGGTTCAGATTAACAAAGCTCGCTGCTTTTGCGGTTTTTGGAGCAGAAAAACCATTGAGTGTGGATAGTGTTACCGCCGCTGCCATTACGACAGCAAAGATTTTTTTAAATCTCATAAACCCTCCTTTGAAAAAGCTCTGCCTTTTCGAAATATTTTTGTTTTGCTCACCCTGGAATAAATGTTAGCATGGTTTGTGCAAAATAACCATATATAAAACAATTCATAAGATAAAATCGGCAAAAACAACAAAAATACTGCAACTTAAATGATTTACTATAACATTTAAGTCGGATAAATTGCACAAATTTGGAAACGTAGTATGTACAACTTTACAGCTATTTTGTAAGTTTGAGTTTTTTAATAACAACATGTAGTTATTTGCATATTTTGACTCTTGATTTACCTTGTAACCTTGGAGGAATATCGTTATAATGTAATAAATATATAATGACAGGAGAGCAGGTGAGCATATGAAAAAGGCGATTAGTATAGGAATACAAGGTTTTTCTGATCTGAGAGAGCAGGATTGCTTTTTTGTAGATAAAACCAATTTTATAAAAGAATGGTGGAAAAAAGGTGACGATATTACATTGATCACGCGTCCCCGTCGTTTTGGCAAAACCTTAAATATGAGTATGATGGAATGTTTCTTTTCGAATAAATATGCGGACCGGGCAGATCTGTTTGAAGGGCTTTCTGTCTGGGAAGAGGAAAAATATCGGAAGCTGCAGGGGACATATCCGGTAATCTTTTTGAGCTTTGCTGCGGTGAAGGCAGATAATCTGTCAGATGTAAAAGAGCAGATCAAGCAGGAGATCGTCCGGCTTTATCGGAGAAATGGGTATCTGGCAGAGTCTGATTGCCTCAGCGAGGAAGAGAAGAGGGAATATCGGGAGATATCTGTGGAAATGTCAGATGCAAGATTGGCCACCTCTATCAGTGTCCTATGCGAATATATGAGCAGATATTACGGTAAGAATGTGATTGTTCTTTTGGATGAGTATGATACGCCAATGCAGGAGGCATATGTTCAAGGCTATTGGGATGAATTTACATCATTGATCAGAAGTTTATTTAATGCTGCATTTAAGACAAATCCTTTTCTGGAACGTGCAATCATGACCGGAATTACGAGGGTGTCGAAAGAGAGTATCTTTTCAGATTTGAACAATCTCCGGGTGGTGACAACAACGTCAGATCTGTATGCGGATTGTTTCGGTTTTACAGAGGAGGAAGTTTTTTCTGCATTAGATGATTATGGAATGGGGGACAGGAAAGAGAAAGTAAAAAAATGGTATGATGGTTTTACTTTCGGAGAGAAAAGAGATATTTATAATCCGTGGTCAATTACTAATTATCTGGAGGAAGGGAAGTTATATCCATATTGGGCATCGACCAGTTCCAATGGACTTGTGAACCGGTTGATCCGGATGTCATCTGCAGACGTGAAAGAGAAGATGGAGGATCTGCTGCAGGGAAAGACGATTGTTGTGAATTTTGATGAGCAGATCGTATATAACCAGCTTGATCAAAATGAAAATGCGATCTGGAGTCTTTTGCTTGCCAGTGGCTACCTGAAGGTGGAAGAGGTTGATTACCGTGGAATTACAAGAGAACCGTGGTACACATTGAAGATTACGAATATTGAGACATTGAGTATGTTTATGACGATGTTTCGGGGGTGGTTTCAGAACTCCGATGCGAACTATAATGATTTTGTTAAGGCGTTGTTAAAAGGCAGCTTAAAGGAAATGAATATTTACATGAATGATGTGGCACTTGTTACCTTCAGCAGCTTTGATGCCGGAAAGAAACCATCTGAGAAAAATCAGCCGGAGAGATTTTATCACGGATTTGTTTTAGGGCTTTTGGCAGAATTAAGGGATCAATATGAAATACGTTCTAATCGGGAAAGTGGATATGGACGATATGATGTAATGCTGACCCCATTGAATAAGAATGATAATGCAATCATTATTGAGTTTAAAGTACATGAACCGGAGGAAGAAACTTCTTTGCAAGATACCGTACAGTCCGCTTTGGCTCAGATTGACGAGAAAAAATATGACGCAGAGTTGTTAGCTCGTGGAATTCCGGCGGACAGGATCCGGCATTATGGATTTGCGTTTGAAGGGAAAAAGGTTTTGATCGGATAAATGAAAAGGGCTGTCGAACTAAATAAATAGTTCAACAGCCCTTCGATTACTCACTTAATGATAAGACCAAATGATTCGTTTGATCAATAATCAATCATCATAGTCAATGTTATCATCACTTTACCAAGGGTAAAGAACCGTTCCGTCACTTTTTACCACTTTTTCTGCATCCCACTCAGAATAGTTTGTGGCGGTGCCGTCGTAGATGACCAGAGGAACATTTCTAAAAGCACCTCCTTCAATGGTGGTTACACTGTTTGGAATGCTGAGCGTGGTCAGCTTAGAGCAGTCAGCAAAAGCGTTGTAATCAATGTATGTTACACTGGTGGGAATGGTAATGGAGGTCAATCCACTACATCTGTTAAAGCAGTCGGAACTGATTTTTTCAATGCCATCAGGCAGAGTGATCGATGTTAATGAGCTGCAGCCGGCAAAAGCACAGGATCCAATTGTTGTCACTTTGTCCGGAATATTAATGGATGCCAGATTAGCACAGTCTCCGAAAGCCCAACTACCGATTTCGGTTATGGTATCCGGAAGTGTGATGGAGGTTAATTTATGATCACTATCCTCCCAAGTAGATTCTTTAAAAACCTCGTCCCCTATTTTGGTTACATTGTCGGGGATCGTAACATCGCCACTGACATTTTCACTGATATCCAATAGAATGCCATTTATTATAAAAAAGTCGTTGCTTTGCAGTTGATTCGTTAAATATGGCGTGCCATTGAATGCATTTTTTACAATCTCCGTGACACCGGAAGGAATATTGATTGTTTCCAAGTTACTGCAGTCCTCGAAAGCACTGTAACCAATACGGGTTACATTATCCGGAATATCAATGGCTGTCAAGCTGCTGCAACTTTTAAATGTGCCTCCCTCAATACTGCTTATACCGCTCGGAAGCTTAATACTGGTTAAACTGCTACACCCTTCAAAAGCATAATAATCAATGGACGTAACACTTTCAGGAATAGTAACGCTGCTCAAATTATTGCATCCCTCAAATGCTCCCCAATCGATGGTTGTAACCCCATCAGGAATGGAGACGCTGGTTAGATCTTTACAAGAGGCAAATGCGTCTATTCCAATGATGGTGACACCATCTGGGATTACGATATCTCCACTTGTTTTTGTTCCATGACGATATAAGATATCATTAATGATCACGAAATCCTCTGTCTGCATACGATTATTTAACCAAGGAGTTCCTTCGAAAGCAACGGAGGAGATAAAAGATACTGTCTTTGGAATGACGATGTTAGTCAGGCTGCTGCAGTTTTTGAATGTATCGCCCTCAATAGATTCTAAACCATCCGGCAGGGAGATGCTTGTCAATTTCGAGCAGCCTCTAAACGCATTGTCGTTTATTTCGGTTATGCCTTCCGGAATAACAAGCTCTCCGGATATGGTATCGCTACAGGAGGTAAGGATACCATTCTCGACCGTGATCAGACCGGCTTTCAGATATTCATCCCAGGATTTTGGCTCATCTACATCGTCTGTCGGCTTGCTGTCCGGAGCCTTGCTTGGAACTGCGGCTGTTGTGCCGGATGGATTTGGTGCAGCACTTGCAGAAGAGACAGGGGCATTGGATGCCTTTGGCGCAGCGGAAGCGGTTGCAGCCGGTACAGGGGATGTTACGTTGGCAGCCGGTTTAACAGTTACCTTGATGACACATTTTTTCATGCCTTTTGCAGAAACTGTGATTTTTGCAGCTCCGGCTTTTTTGCCGGTGATGCGGATGTTTTTCTTTACTGCTTTGACATTTGCTATTTTTTTGTTAGAGATTTTCACTTTTAATTTGTTGTTTTTGATGTTTTTGGCTTTTACCGTAACGGTTTTTCCGATGGATACGGTTATTTTGGTCTTATTGACCTTGATCTTGGCGGCGGCTTGAGCCCGACCGGTCTGAACCGGCGACAGGATCGTGGTGGTCAGGAGTCCCAGGACTGCAAGACCGGAAATGAGTTGTTTTTTCGTTTTCTTCATTGTTATCCTCCTTGTATTTTGGTGATATGGGGCAAAAGGCATTTTGTCCCCAGTGGATGCGGGGATGTTTCCCTGCATCAGTATGGTGAATGACTACATTGTATCAGGTTCTATGATATCATTTTGATATTCAATATGTCAACTTAAAGTATACTTATATCACTGTTAGGATATATTGCGAATTCCGGCCGATAAACCTATATACAATGTGTTTTCATTGTAATACGAAGGGGGTTGTTGAGTTTTTCCTATTTTGCATCGTAGAATTTTGTTACGCCTCTTGTTTTTTTATGTAATCTTGGGTGGAATATTACCAAATCATGATTTACTAAATCGTGATTTGGTAATATCTGATATAGCATTCCGGGAGGTGTAGTTTATGTTTATTGGCAGAGAAGCAGAGCTTGATTTTTTAAATGATAAATATGAAGCAGAGGGTGGACAGCTTGTTGTTTTATATGGAAGGCGGCGTGTTGGCAAGACGGAAACGCTCAGAGAATTCTGTAAAGGAAAACCGCATGTCTTTCTTTCCTGATTATTCTGGACGGGATAAAGTGATTTCGTATTCCGTTCTTGGAGGTATTCCGCATTATTTAAAACAATGGGATCAGAAGCTGTCGGTTGCGGAGAATATTAAGAGGAATATTTTAACAAAGGGATGTATTTTATACAGTGAGGTTGATTTTCTGCTGCATCAGGAGCTTCGGGAAACTTCGGTTTATAATTCCGTTATTGAAGTGGTAGCACTTGGCAATACAACCTTAAACAGTATCAGTCAGAAGTCGTTAATGGAGGACACTTCCAAAACAAGTGTATATCTGAAAAATTTGATCGAACTTGGGATTGTCCAACGGGAATTCTCGGTTGATGCGAAAGGAAAGGAACGGGCAAATGGCAATAGAGGAACATACAGGCTGACAGATAATTTCTTTCGTTTCTGGTATGCATTTGTATTTGCTAATTTCTCGCAGTTGGAGGATGGTGATGTAGACGGTGTTTATGAGTATATCGTAGAGCCGGCACTTCACGAATTTGCTGCTAGGAACAGTTACAGGCTTCGTCCTGTTAATTTTTGCAAAATTTCCTGTCGTTGCTACAGGAACTATTGTGGTGAAATAGGAGTTATGGTAACATTAAAGTAAGCACTAAAAATAAAAAAGGAGGAGAATAGGTATGGAAGCGATTCAACCGGCCTGTATCCCTGTGAATCTTTGTTTTGCAGCCAATGAAAAATATGCCAGACATCTGGCAGCTGCTCTTTATTCTGTGTTGAAAAACAGAGATACAAAGCGGTTGTATGATGTTCTTATTTTGCATAAGGATATCAGTGAGGAGAGTCAGAAAAGAATTCTCGAAATGGAAAAAGAAGGAAATGTTTTTATCCGTTTTATTTCGATGGAACAATATGAAAAGCAGGTAGCATACGATGTGGGGGCCTATTATTCGGTCGAGACCAATTATCGTTTGTTTCTATTTGGTGAAATGTTCACAAAGTATGACCGGATAATGTATCTTGACTGCGATCTCATCGTGGAAGGAGATATCAGCGGATTATATGATGTGGAACTCGGAGACTGCGAAGCAGCGGCTGTCAGGTCGGAGGATTTTCGTCTTTTATCAAAGATTAAAAAGCCCATTTTCATGGATCGTTTTCCTTATAATGTAGACAATTACCGAACAGATGCTCTTGGCATGAAAACACCGGAAAATTATTTTAATGCAGGTGTTCTTGTCATGGATCTGAAAAAAGTGCGACAAAGGATTACTCAGAAACAGGTATTTGAAATTCTTCATCGTCATAATTATTACTACAATGACCAGGATGTCTTAAATATTGTGTTCGATGGCAGAGTGAAAAATGTGGACTGCCGGTGGAATTACATGACCTATATCCCGGAGCAGTTGGCAAAGGAAAATGTAAACAACAGAAAACTTTTTGCGGAGCTTTATCGTGAAAATCCCTGTATTATTCATTATACAAGTGCGGAAAAACCATGGAACAGCGAAACAAAAGTTTTCGGAGACCGATATTGGAAATATCGAAAGGAAATGGAGAGAAAGTATGCATAAAAAGTTTTATTTTAACAACAATCAGTCCCAGATTAAAAGAATCCGGAAAAATTTAAAGCAGCAATGGACGAAAGCGGTATGTATTGGTACTCTTTCAGCAACGGTACTGACGGGAGTCCCGGTATTTCCGGTAACCCATGCATATGCACAGGAGGTAAGCGTTCAGGCAGAAAAAAATGTTACCTATAATCTTCAAGATACGGAATTACTTACCGAGAAGACCATTGCGGATTATGGCGGCAAGAAACATGAAGTAACGATCATCGAGATTAATATCACGGAAGACGGTACTTACACGATCACAGGGAGCAATGAGATCAATGGCACTTATATGGATGTACATATTACGGTGGCGGATGGAGTGAAGGCAAATGTGATCTTAGACAACGTAAATATTCAAAATGATGATCTGTATGATCTTGATATCAAAGGTTGTGCCAGCGATGATGAGAGAGACCAATTGTTCCCATTTATGGAGATTATGGGGGCAGCGAACCTGTATCTCAAAGGGGAAAATACCATTACCATACCGGTGTTAGATAAAGGAAATGGAAAAGTTAATACCTCCGTTATTTTTAAACTGTATGGTCAGCTGACCGTCCGTGAAGATGCCGGCACACCGGGGTCTTCTTTGGAGGTAAATAATGCAGGTTATTTGATTCATGGAGGCGGCTCTGACGAATATTATAGTGTCGGTGGAAGTTTTACGATGGAGTCGGGAACGCTAACGGCATGGGGCGCATCCATAAATTATTTGGAACAATGGCATATGCTGGGAGGCACGGTCAATTGTTATAGGTCCGAACTGGTTAATTATGGCGATTATCAGTTCCTGGGTGGAGATATCAATACCGGAATGGGGTATCAAGGGACATTAAAGGTAGGAGCGGCACGATTGCTTGGCAGTGTATCAAGCGGAGTGTCGTTGGAGGATAGAAATGGCTATCCGTTACAAAAATTGACGGTTTCAGATCTGCTGGCGAGTCGGAAAGTTACTGCGGTTAACGGGTATCCGTCAAGTACATTGGAAACATCGGAAACCGGAACATTAGAGGCTTATCTGCGAAAGGGCAGTAATATCATTGAGATTGACGGTAAATCCTATCTTTATAAATGGAATGACGAAACAGAGGCACTGGAACAACAATCTGACGCAGAGTTGTGTACGGTTCAATTTGTTCTTGATGGCAGTGAAAGCCCATATTGTACGGTAAAAGTGGAAAAAAATACCGCATTTGGCAAATTATTTAATGATAACCAATATACTTACACATATCAGACGAAGGATGGCACGGAATTTAATGAAGAAACCGTGATCACATCAGACATGACAGTTACAATGAAGTCATATGTCAGAGAGTATAATGTGACAATTGATGGAGTTACGGAGAAGATGAGTACTCTGCCGGCCGGTAAAATGTATTTGAATCCACCGGAATCTGATAATGGTAGTTCCAAGTATTATTATTATGGGGGAAGTCGTGTGACACGGGATATGACTCTGGAAAGTCTGGATGTCGTTGCGGATCATGGCACAGACTATGTGAAAATATCCGACAAAGAAGAGCTGATCCGCTTTTTCAAGATGGCGGCTGTCGATGATCATATCAATGCCAGACTGGAGGCGGATATTGATATGAATGGCGAAAGGTTAACCATTTATATTGGTGATTACGCAGGAATCTTTGACGGAAACGGATATTCCATCAAAAAAATGAAGGGAGAACCAAATGCTACCGGTGCCATCTGTCGTACATTGAAGGGGACGATACGGAATCTTAGTTTTGAAAATGTTTGGCTGCCGGGTTCGGAGGATGAATATTTCAAGTATAACAGTAGAGGCTCGGCGGGTGTAATCTGCGGGATTAATCGTGGCCTGATCGAGAATTGTAAGGTAGCAGGAAGTAAGATCACGCTAAATATTGCTGATAGTGGTATTTACGAGGGTGGTTATGATCCTGTGGGGGCGGTAGCCGGTGTGAATCTGGGAGAGATCCGTAACTGTCTGGCAGTTAAGAATGAATTTGATATGTCTATATTTGAAAAACTTTCTCCAAAACCGGATGAAAGCAAGATTCTTTTCCCAATCGCCGGAAACTATGGAACGATTACAAATTGTTACTATGATGCGCCGGAAAATGTGGAGACAGAAGATACAGAGCTTCGTGCCGGTATCGGCAGAACGGCGGAAATTTTCAAATCCGGAGAAATCTGTTATCTTTTAAATGATAAGATTTCGGATGGAACGCAAGTCTGGTATCAGAAGCTCTCGGAAGAAACGGGAGATGACTATCCAACGTTGGTGAAGGAAGAAGGAAACACAGTGTATGATGGTTATGTAAACTGTACCAAAGCATACACCAATGAAAAGGATAGCAAAGAAACACATACATTTACCTATACAGCAAAGGACGATACACTGACTGCAACTTGTAAATGGGCAGAAGATCATCAGGCAAACGCAGTTTTGAAAGTAGCTTCCGCGGTTTATGACAAGAAGGAGCACGGTGCGGATGTGGACTATGAGGATGCGTGGACAGCACTTGGGATTGAACCGGCCGATATTCAGTATTTGCGTGATGGAAAACCTACGACGGATATTACTTCGGCAGGTACTATTACTGCAGTGCTCGCACAGGGAGATGTCAAGGCGGAGAAAGAGTATACGATTGCGAAAGCAGCACAGCCGGACAATGTGCCGGAAGCAAGTGTCTCGGTTCCGTTTACGCAGAAGAAGGTAACACAGGATATGCTGAAGCTGGAAAATGGCTGGGAAATTTCCGAAGATAGCATAGGTATGGATATTCCGGAAAAGGAAAGTGTGACAATAGATGTTGTTTATACCGGTGAAGATGCACAAAGTTATGAAAATATTATGGCGAAGGTGCAGGTTCAGCGTGCGGCGTGCGGTCATGATCTGGTAAAAGTAGATGCTGTTGCAGCAACGGAATCCAAAGAAGGCAATAAAGAATATTATCTCTGTAAAGACTGTGGAAAACTGTTTGGAGATGCGCAGGGAACGAAAGAGATTACGAAAGAAAGCACGGTGTTGCCTAAAGTGGAGAAGCCACAGCCTACGGTAAAACCGACAGTAGTGCCGGCTACATCGGTTCCGGGTACATCAATCCCGGCCTCCGGAGCACCGGCAACGACGCCGGGAACAACGGCTCCAGCCTCCGGAGCACCGTCAGAAACCCCGGGAACAACGACCCCGGCCTCCGGAGCACCGTCAGAAACCCCGGGAACAACGGCACCTGC
>ERZ780198.3378-NODE-3378-length-10917-cov-10.404714_pt1 | contig 10917 bp, 7 predicted proteins | sample MGYA00510979_ERZ780198 | MGnify/ENA primary metagenome ERZ780198 (study PRJEB29588, sample SAMEA2158039) | human gut metagenome | biome: human gut; feature: human-associated habitat; material: faeces | place: Denmark | collected 2008/2010 ...
GCGGCGGTCATAGAACAGGCCCTCGAGCAGCGACTCCGAACTCTCGACCGTCGGGGGATCGCCCGGGCGCAGCTTGCGGTAGATCTCGACGAGCGCCTCCTCGCGGGAGTTGCAGGTGTCCTTGTCGAGCGTGGCGACGATGCGCGCGTCGTTGTCGAACACTTCCTTGATCTGCTCGTTCGTGACGACGCCGGTCGTCATATCCGGGATACAGGACAGCCAGGTGTTCGGGTTGTCCGCCTTGTAGGCGCCCATGGCCTTGATGAACCAGGTCACGGGCAGCTTGCGGTTTTTATCGATGCGGCAGTTGAAGATGTCGTTGAGGTCTGTCTCGTACTCGAGCCAGGCGCCGTGGTACGGGATGACGGTCGTGCCGTAGGTGGAGTTATAGGCCTTGTCGGTCTTTTTGTCGTAGTACACGCCGGGAGAACGCACGATCTGCGAGACGATGACACGCTCCGCGCCGTTGATGACGAAGGTGCCGCTGGGCGTCATGATCGGGAAATCGCCCATGAAGATCTCCTGTTCCTTGATCTCCTCGGTCTCCTTGTTGCGCAAGCGGACGCTGACCTTCAGCGGGGCCGCATACGTGGCGTCGCGGGCTTTGCACTCCTCCTCGGTGTACTTCGGCTTCTCGTCCATGGCGTAGTCCACGAAGCGCAGCTCGAGGTTGCCGGAGTAGTCGGTGATGACGTCCACATCCCTGAACACATCGCGCAGACCCTCTTCGAGGAACCACTTGTACGAATTCTTCTGGATCTCCAGAAGATTCGGCATGCTCTGGATCTCCTCGTGACGGGCAAAGCTCATTCGTTCGGTTTTTCCATAGGTGACTGCCTTTGGCATGGCGAACACTCCTTCTTTTGAGATTGCGAACACCCGGTGGGGTTGTAAAATACTTTTTTGACCTGTTGCATTTTCGCAGCGTATCCGGTAAAATGTGCTTGTAGGTTGCGGGAGTAGTCACTCCCGCTCCCAAAGACACATAGCGTGATATTTTACCATTTCAACGCATAGGTTGTCAAGCACTATTTTGTGAATTTTCCGCCGGCAGGAGCGCGTCGCCCTGCCGCTTTTTTGTATCTTCGGAGGGATGGCCATGGATGTCCGGATCTGCCTGCTGCTGGCCGCCGAGGCCGGGCTGGCGCTGGTGCTGCTGTGGAGCGCCGGCGTGCTCCGGAAACCGGCGCACGTCCTGTGCGCGGCGCTGCTGCTGGTGCTTGGCTGGCTGGCACGGCAGCTTTTGTCCCGCCGGGTATGCCCTGCCCTGCTGCGCCGCAGCTGGCGGCTGGCCGGTACGCCCATTCTGCTGCGCAGCTTTGCCGTGCCGGTGCAGCGGCTCACCCTTGCAGCGTTCATCTATGCCGCAGCTGCCAGCCTGCCGTGGGCCATTCCCGGCGTAAGTAAATTTCTGCTCACAGTCTTTGAGCTGGCCGCCACCTTTTTTGTGTGTCAGGGACTGTACGCCGCCGCCGACCTTACCGACCTTTTGCTGGCAAACTGCGGCGAGGAGGTACGCGCCAACCGCACCCTGACCACCCTGCTGAACAAGGTGTACAAAGTTCTCATCGTGGTTCTGGGCATTATGACCATGGCGCAGGAGACCGGCCTGCCGGTGGGCAGCATCGTAGCCAGTGCGGGTCTTGTCGGTCTGACTATCTCTCTGGCGGCGCAGGACAGCGCCAAAAACCTATTCAGCGGGCTGGTCATCCTACTGGACCGGCCCTTTTCCATCGGTGACTGGATCTCCGTGGGTGATGTTTCCGGCGAGGTGGTGGACATCAACTTCCGCTCCACCAAAGTCCGCGCACTGGATAACTCGGTGTACATCCTGACCAACAGCACGGTCAGCTCTGCCACCATCAACAACGGTACTTTGCGTAACAAGCGGCTGTACCGCTTCACCCTCGGGGTTACCTACGACACCACCCGTCCCCAACTGGAACAGCTGATGACCGACCTGACCGCCATGCTCAAGGCCAGCCCCTACACCTACGAGGACTCGGTGCTGGTGGAGCTGAGCGGCTTTGGGGCTTCCAGCATCGACCTGCTGGTGTCTGCCTACCTGCGCACCGCCGACATGACCCGCTTTTTGCAGATGCAGAACGATTTGAATCTCGACCTGATGGACGTGATGCAGAAAAACGGCGTGGACTTCGCCTTCCCCTCCACCACCGTGTATCTGGAAAAGAACAGCGAAAACTAAAAGACGATCCAGAATGGCCACCGCTTGCGCTTTGGCCATCTTCAGCGGAAGTCTATTTCTATTTTATGTTTGCCGTGGCCCACAGGCCACGGCAAACGCATTTTCACGGATCAAATCAAAAAGTGCCTGTTTTGTTGTAAAAAGCAGGCGCTTTTGCCCTATGATTTCCCATCCGGTCATGTTATTCTTATAGTGCACCCGCATACACTGCGGGGCACGCCATCAAATCATCTGTGGAGGAACTTTTCCCATGACACAGCTTTTGCTGCCTATTATTTACCTGGCCTTTATCAGCCTTGGCCTGCCGGATTCCCTGCTGGGGTCTGCATGGCCCACTATGTACCCCCAGCTAGGCGTTCCCTTTTCCTATGCGGGCATCCTGTCCATGATCATCTCGCTGGGCACCATCGTTTCCAGCCTGAACAGCGACCGGCTCACCCGGGCGCTGGGCACGGGCAGAGTGACTGCCCTCAGCGTGGGCATGACCGCTGCGGCGCTGTTCGGTTTCTCGGTCTCCGGCCAGTTCTGGATGCTCTGTCTGTGGGCTGTCCCCTACGGTCTGGGTGCGGGCAGCGTGGATGCCGCCCTGAACAACTATGTTGCCCTGCATTACGAGAGCCGCCACATGAGCTGGCTGCACTGTATGTGGGGCGTGGGCACCACCATCGGCCCTATGGTGATGGGCGCGGCGCTTTCCGGCGGGCTGGGCTGGAACAGCGGCTACCGGTACATCGCCCTGTTCCAGATCCTGCTGAGTGCAGTGCTCTTTTTCAGCTTGCCGCTATGGCAGGGGCGTACTGCAGGCACCGACGCCGAAGCTGCCTCGCCGCAGGTGTTGAGCCTTGGGCAGGTATTCCGTCTGCCGGGTGCCAGAGAGGTGATGCTGTGCTTCTTCTGCTACTGTGCATTGGAGACCACAGCAGGTCTGTGGGCCAGCAGCTACCTCACGCTGACGAAAGGCGTCGCCCCCGACACTGCTGCCAGCTTTGCCAGCCTGTTCTACATCGGCATCACGGTGGGGCGGGGCGTCTGCGGCTTTCTGACCTTAAAACTGAGCGATGACCAGATGATCCGTCTGGGGTTTGCGGTGCTGGGCGTGGGCATTGCCGCCCTGCTGCTGCCCGGGGCGCAGGTCTTTGCGCTGGCAGGGCTTGTGCTGGTAGGGCTGGGCTGTGCGCCCATCTACCCCAGCGTCATCCACTCCACCCCGGCGCACTTCGGCGCACAGAATTCTCAGGCCGTCATCGGCATCCAGATGAGCAGTGCCTATGTGGGCAATCTTGCCATGCCGCCGCTGTTCGGTCTGCTGGCCAACAACATCACCCCGGCGCTGTTCCCCTTCTACCTGCTGGTATTTCTGGTGCTAATGGCGCTGATGCACCGGCAGCTGGTGCGCAAAACCAACTGCTGAGCTTTTACCCTTTTTCAAAACCGCCATTCTCTTTTTTCGTATACAGCAACACCAGAAAGGCCCGCGCTGTTTGGAGCAGCACGGGCCTTTCTGGTTTCTATGGACTTCCCGGGGATTGAAAGATGTGGAGAATGGCGTCTCCTTATGCCTGCAGCACTTTACCGGCGTATTTCAGCGCTTCGCGGCAGGTCTCTTTCCAGGTCGTCCAAGCGTGGATGCCGCCCTCATAGGGCACATATTCCACTTCTGCTACCTGGCTCAGTTTTTCGACAAATGCTTCCACATCAGCCGGGGGCACCACCGTGTCCTCAGTGCCATGGATGGCATAGAACTTTACCGGGCTGTTGGCAACGGTATAGGAAGCAAGGAAGGCTACCGGATGTTCTGCGTCCCAGGTTGCCTGGTCAAAGTTGTTGAACAGATGCAGCGAAGAGCAGGCATTGCCCTGACTATTGCGCCAGACTGCCGGGGACATCATCAGTGCCGCCGAGAACATCTGCGGATATTTCACTGCAAAGCGGGCTGCACCATAACCACCCATGGAAATGCCGCCGATGATGCGGCCTTCCTTGCTGGCCAACGTGTTGTAAGTTTTGTCGATAAACGGGATCAGATCATGGATGATGGCCGTTTCCATGGCAAGGCCGGGTCCATCGTAATAAAAGGAGTTGTAACCGTCAATGAACACTGCAATGCACTCGGGCAGTTCCCCGCTTCCGATCAGATCGTTGAGGATATCCGGTGTGGAGAAACGCTCAATCATATTGAGTTGATGGCCGCCTACGCCGTGCATCAGGTAAATGACCGGATAGGCCTGTGCCTTGTTGTTTTCATCGTAGCTGGCAGGCAGATAAACCGAATAGTTGCAGTCCTGCTTCAGTGTCTTGGAGTACCAGAACAGCGTTTTGCGGGTGCCCGCATAGGTAGTCTTGGGCGTTTCCTGCTTTTTGAACAGGAAATCCAAGCAGTTGGCATCCTCCTGCGGTGCAGCGGCACTGGCGGTGCACACATTAAGTGCCATCATGCCAAGACCAGCAGCACCCGCTTTCAGAAAAGTTTTACGAGAGAATTTGGTAGCCATAAAAAGTTCCTCCTTTAAATCAATCGTTTTCTTATACATCTTTCAGACAGCCTGCTTTTTGTACTGCAGTACTGTGCCGTGTTCTGTTTTCAGAACTTATTGAGCATCTTTTTCAGCTTTGCCAGTTCCTCTGCATCGCGGGTGTCATCCAGCAGAGTGAGGGCATCGTTGAAATAGTTGCGATCCAGATAAGAGTGGGTGGCGTTGGCGTGGGCGGCCATAGCCTCCAGCACAGCATAGCCGGAACGCACCAGCGGGTGGGTGGCAGGCACGCTGCCGCCCTCGGCCACCAGCGCAAACTTGCTTTCAGCCATATCCTCCAGCAGGGCGCTGTAAGCGTTGTTGGGGTCGGTGCCGTGGTTCTGCAGACCCTGATACAGCAGCTGTGCCACAAAACCCAGCGTAGAAGCCGTATACCAGTTACCATTGAACTCATTCACATTGGCAGGGTCTGTAATGCGGGAGTTAATCTTGTTGGTCAGGTAGACCACCACCAGATTTTCGCTAGGGTCGATCATGGTCAACGTACCGGTCCAGCCCTGGTGTCCAATGGTATTGGGCGAGGACTGCGTGCCGAAATACCAGCAGCGCTGGTTGTCGCCCTCACGCCACCAGCCCAGGCCCCAGTTGGCAGCGTCCTCCTTCTTGGGTGCGGTAAAGGCGTCCATCACGTTGCGGGAGAAGTAGCGGTTCTCTCCGTAGCCGCCGGTGAGCATGACAGAGGCCAGCTTTGCCAGCTCCGTAGCGGTGGAGAACAGGCCTGCATGACCCGAGATGCCCGCCATACAGAAATAGGCTTTGCCATCATGCACCTGGCCCTGTGTAGTTACGGTGCGCGCCCCGGTAAAGGAAACATATCCGTCCCGGGTATCACCGTTCAGCTCGGTAGCGGCGCAGTCGTTGGGAGCAAAGCCGTTCTGCAGAGGGTTGTAGGTGGTGCGGGTCAGACCCATAGGATCCCAGAACGTCTCTTTCAGGAACACATCCAGGCCTTTGCCGGTGATTTTCTCGATCACGAACGCCAGCAGCATATAATCCACGTCCGAATAAACAGTCTTGGTACCCGGTTCGTACATCAGCGGCGTTTTGAAAATGGAATGCAGCGTTTCGGTGCGGGTCTCGGTACTTCCATCCGATCCGGAATACAACACATTCACGGCACCCGGCACGATGGACTGACTGCTCTGATCGTAGGAATCGTTGTAATACTGAGGGTCTGCGGGGAAGCCTGCTTGATGGCGCAGGATATCGCGCAGGGTCAGTTCTGCCTTCCACTGCTTGTTGACCTTCAGGCCCGGGTTCTCGTAGCCGTTGTAGGTAATATCGATGGTGTCCTCCACAAAGGCGCTGCCCAGCAGGTCTACCAGACGGCTGTCCAGATCGGCCTTGCCCTGCGTGACAAGGTACTGCAATGCGTAGTTTGCGGTGTACATCTTGGTGTTGGAGGCCAGATCGTACAGGGTATCGTTAGTCACAGCCGGGCTGTCGGTCTTGGGGGTGCCGTCCGGGTTATAGGAGTTGACCTTGCCCCAGGCGTTCTGGTACACCAGCTTGCCGTTTTTCACAATGGCCATCTGTGCGCTAGGGAAGCCATTGTTCACGTCTGCCTGAATGATCTGCTCCAGCAGTTCCAGTGCATCGCGGTCGATGCCCACGTCCTGCAGGCTGCCCTCCTGCACGGTGGGGTAGCCCACCCGCACGGTCACCTTTTTGCCGCGGGGACGGATGCCGCCCACCTGAATGGTGTTGCGGCCGTTGATGGTCTGGCCGGAGATGTCCACGTTCCACACGCCGCCTGCCGCCATGGCAGCGGTGTTGATCTGGCGGTTATTGACGAACAGGTTAAAGCCGGTCACGCCCGCCTCGGGCTCCACGCACAGCGTTCCCTGCCCTGCGTAGCCCACAAAGGTGTACATGTGGTTCATGGCCAGCGTATCGTCGGTGTAGCCCTTCCAGTTGGGGAACACCGGCTCGCCCTGCCAGCCGCCGCTCACGCTGCCGCGGCTGGTCACCTTGACCGAGGCCGCCTTTTTAGGGATGAGGTTCAGGGAGTTGGTATCCTCCGCTGCGGCGGCTGCGGGCTCGGCAGCAGAGGCTGCACCGGCGGTGCACACGTTGAGCGCCATCATGCCCAGACCGGCAACGCTGCCCTTCAGGAACGTTTTACGGGAAAATTTGGTTGACATGGTAAGGTCCTCCCATTCTTTTTGCCGCAATGCGACAATATGCCTGTATTCGCGCTTTTTTGTCCCGCAGCAGCGGGACTGCCTTGTGCCCCGAATTGTACGCGAGACGAAACAAAATGTCAATCATGTTTTCATCTTGTGGCACAAAGTTTTGCGTTTCTCAGTTTTTCGCCTATTTTGGCACATTGTTTTACGTTTTGTTTCAAATTTTCATGCGTTTTGTATACAACCAGCCGCAAAAATGTGTAAAAAAAGCCGCCGCACAAACCCTTGTGCAGCGGCTTCGGTTCATAATTTTTCTTACAGAATGCGGGCGCTGATGGCGTTTGCCACCTGAAACAGGTCTTTCTGCCCGACAAAGCCAAACTTTGCCTCGTGGCCGTCCGCAAAGCAGACCGTCAGCTGGGACGCCTGCAGCGGGTCGCCAAAGCCCGCCGTCTGGATGCCGTAGTGCAGCACCTTGCGGTAGGGCAGCACAAAAAGCTGCTGCCGCGTGCCCGTGACCCCCTGCATATCCACCATAATGATGCGGTGGCTGGTGAACACCACCTGATCGCGCACCGTCTTGTAAGCGCCCACGATCTGCTCGCCCTCCAGCAGCAGGGCGTTGATATTTTTGCAGATATCCTTCTCCTGCAGGCGAATAAGATTCTCCATCGGTTTATCGCGGAATTCCATAGCGGCGTTCCTCCTTCAGCGTTTTGATGGCTCTATTGTAGCATTTCCGCCGCCGGTTGGCAAGATGGCTGCCCGGACAAAAAGAAAAGACCCGAACCGTTCAAGGTTCAGGTCTTGTGGAGCGGGTAATGGGAATCGAACCCACCTCCTCAGCTTGGAAGGCTGATATACTAGCCGATGTACTATACCCGCAATTGCAGAAAGAATTATACCATAACTTTGTGCAAATGTCCAGTATGAATTTAGGGGTTGCAAATCTGTAAACGCTTTGCAGTCTGTCCCCTGTGAGCGGGACGATTTGAAATGGTCTCCGCTTCGCTCTGACCATATTCCGCGGAAAGGTTCTTTATAATTTTGCATTTGTCGCACTCTGCGGAGTGCTCAAAACGCATTTTTCACCGGAGGGGCTGCGACCGGGAGCGGCATTTGCACATCTTGCCGTCCTCGCCCTCTCAGTCTTTGCTTCGCAAATCCAGCTCTCCCAAAGGGAGAGCCAAGAGCACTGCCGGAAGCTTCCTCATTACACCTATTGCTTTCGCAATGGGCTTTACGGCTTGGCTCCCCCCTTGGGGGAGCTGGCGCGGGAGCCCTGAGAGGGCGTAACTGACGCGTCCGCAAACTTTGTACTTTAGCCGGAAATATCACCGCTATGCCAAGGGCTCCCTCCCCGAGGGAGCTGTCACGGTGTAAGCCGTGACTGAGGGAGTTCAGCACGGCAGATACAAGAAAAGCACCGCACATTTCTGTGCGATGCTTTTTTCTGGTGGAGATTACCGGGATCGAACCGGTGACCTCTTGCATGCCATGCAAGCGCTCTCCCAGCTGAGCTAAACCCCCAGATGTTTGGCTTTGTGCCTGACGACATGGGTTATTATACCAGCCGGAGGGGCGCTTGTCAACGGTTTTTTACAAAAATCTATCCTCTTTTTTCGGCAGCGCTGCTCGCCCCGCCGCTTTTGACGCAGCTGCGTTTTTCTTAGGCCGCCGTGCTGCAAAATGCTACCACATCACCTATCCCATTTGTCGCACAGAGCGTTGATCTGGTCGGCAAATTTTGCCAGATCTTTATTTGCACCGCCCTCGTTGTGCTCGATGACCCGCAGCAGGCGCTTACCGGCGCTGAGCAGCCGCTGGAACACGCTGGCGGCACGGCTTTGGCCCTCGGACACCTTGTGCTCGATGCGGACTTTCGTGCCCTCCTGCAGGCAGACGGCCCCTTCGGCCCCGATGGCCCACTGCGCGCCGTTGTAGGGTGCACAGGCGGTAAAGCCCAGCTCGGTCAGGGTGTCCACAAAGCGGTTTTCCACCTCGTCCTCGCCGTGGATCACGAACACCCGCCGGGGCTTTTCCGTAAAGGCATTCACCCAGCGCAGCAGACCGTCCTTGTCAGCGTGGCCGGACATGCCGGTCAGTTGGCAGATCTCGGCCTTCACCTCGATGGGCTCACCGAACAGCTTGACCGACTCCACCCCCTCGATGAGGGTGCGTCCCAAGGTGCCCACCGCCTGAAAGCCCACGAAAAGGATGGTGCATTCCGGCCGCCACAGGTTGTGCTTGAGGTGGTGGCGGATACGTCCGGCCTCGCACATGCCGCTGGCGGACAGGATGACCTTGGGCGTGCGGTCGGTGTTGATCATGCGGGAATCATCGCTGGTCACGCTGATGCGCAGCCCCGGCACATTGATGGGGTCGATGCCCTTTTCCAGCAGAGCGCGGGTTTGGGCGTCAAAGCAGTCGGGGTCTGTATCCCGGAAGATGCGGGTGGCCTCGGTGGCAAGCGGGCTGTCGATGTAGACCGGGAAGTTGCCGTGTCCTTTGACAAGGCCTTTTTCCTTGATCTCCCGCAAAAAATACAACATTTCCTGCGTGCGGCCCACCGCAAAGCTGGGCACCACCACGTTGCCACCCCGGTCAAAGGTGCGCTGCAAGATTTTTGCCAGCTCTGCCACATAGTCCGGCCGGGGGTCGTGGTTGCGGTCGCCGTAGGTGGACTCCATAAACACATAGTCCGCCTGCTGGATATAGGTGGGGTCTTTTATGATGGGCTGATTCAGATTGCCGATATCGCCGGAGAACACCAGCTTTGTGGTGGTGCTGCCCTCGGTGATCCACAGCTCGATGCTGGCAGAGCCCAGCAGGTGCCCCACGTCCACGAACCGTGCTTCGATGCCCGGGGCAAGCTTAATGCGCTTGCCGTACTCCACGCCCAAGAACAGGCGGCAGGCGGCTTCGGCGTCCTGTATGGTGTACATGGGCTCCACCGGCTCTGCGCCGGAGCGCTTGCCCTTGCGGTTTTTCCACTCGGCTTCAAATTCCTGAATATGCGCCGAGTCCCGCAGCATAATGCCGCACAGCTCCACCGTAGGGATGGTGGCGTAGATCCTGCCTCGGAAGCCGTTGTGCGCCAGCAGCGGCAAAAGACCGGTATGGTCGATATGGGCATGGGTGATGAGCACAAAGTCGATCTCGCCGGGGGCTACGGGCAGGGGCTGGTTTTCGTACACATTTTTACCCTGCTCCATGCCGTAGTCGATGAGAAACCGCTGCCCTGCCGCTTCCAGCATGGTGCAGCTGCCGGTCACCTCATGGTTCGCGCCTAAAAATGTCAGCTTCAATGCAAAACACCTCCGGTTCGTTTTATGGTTTTAGTATAGCATATTTTTAAGGTACACGCCGCACAAATCTGCGGAAAGTTTACGGGCATAATGCTGAATTGCAGAAAAAATTTTTATACAATCTTGACAAACCACCCTGTTCTGTTATAAACTTAGATTTGTATGACGTTCGTTCGTATTTTATAAGTCTTTTTAAATAGAGAGGTAGAAATTTATGGTTCGTAACGATTTGCGCAACGTTGCCATTATCGCTCACGTTGACCACGGCAAGACCACCCTGGTGGATGCCCTGCTGCGTCAGAGCGGCGCTTTCCGCGACAATCAGGCCGTGGCCGAGCGCGTGATGGACAGCGGCGATATCGAGCGTGAGCGCGGCATCACCATTCTGGCCAAAAACTGCTCCTGCACCTACAAGGGCGTGAAGATCAACATCGTCGATACCCCGGGCCACGCCGACTTCGGCGGCGAGGTGGAGCGCGTGCTGAAGATGGTCAATGGCGTTCTGCTGCTGGTGGACGCCGCTGAGGGCTGCATGCCCCAGACCCGTTTCGTGCTGCAGAAGGCTCTGCAGCAGAACCTGAGCCTTGTGGTCGCCATCAACAAGATCGACCGCCCTGACGCCCGCATCAAGGAAGTCATCGACGAGGTGCTGTACCTGCTGATGGACCTGGGCGCTACCGACGAACAGCTGGACTGCCCCATGCTGTTCTGCTGCGGCCGCGACGGCACCGCCAGCCTGG
>ERZ780198.3379-NODE-3379-length-10916-cov-3.032778_pt1 | contig 10916 bp, 9 predicted proteins | sample MGYA00510979_ERZ780198 | MGnify/ENA primary metagenome ERZ780198 (study PRJEB29588, sample SAMEA2158039) | human gut metagenome | biome: human gut; feature: human-associated habitat; material: faeces | place: Denmark | collected 2008/2010 ...
ATGCTTGGCAATATCTGTAAGAGAAATATATGCATCTTCATTAACAACATCGCCCATCACTCTGATTTCTATCCCATTGGCATCTATTTTCATATTCTTCATATTTTCTCTTCACCCCTCCCATTCTATTTTTCAAATATGCTCTACACTTGTGCTACAAGTATATCACACACCATCTCATAAATAAATCCACAGTTAAAATTTTACGTTGATAACGAATTTCAATGTCTATTTCCTTAAAATACAACCTAATAGAAAAACAACAGGCAATCTCATAGACTGCCTGTCATCTAAAATAACCCATATAGAATTTTAATTATTCAAACTCTATCGTTCCCGGTGGTTTGCCGGTGCAGTCGTAGACGACGCGGTTGACATGGTCGACTTCATTGATAATACGGGTCGTTACGCGATCGATCAGATCCCACGGCAGGTGTGCCGCTTCGGCGGTCATAAAGTCGCTGGTCGTGACGGCGCGCAATGCGATGGCATAATCATAGGTTCGAAAGTCTCCCATAACGCCAACAGAGCGCATGTTGGTCAGTGCCGCGAAATATTGTCCGAGCGTGCCAGGATGACCATACTGCGGGATCTGTCCTGCGCTCATCGCGCGGGCGATTTCCTCCCGATAGATATAGTCCGCGTCCTGCACAATCTTGACCTTTTCGGCGGTCACCTCTCCGATGATGCGAATGCCAAGTCCGGGACCCGGGAAAGGCTGGCGGAACACAAGGTAGTCCGGAATGCCGAGTTCCAGTCCCGCGCGGCGCACCTCGTCCTTGAATAACATCCGCAATGGCTCGATGATTTCCTTAAAGTCCACATAATCCGGCAGACCGCCTACATTATGATGAGATTTGATCACCGCGGACTTGCCCAGGCCGGACTCGATGACGTCCGGATAGATGGTTCCCTGTACCAAGAAGTCCACCGCGCCGATTTTTTTTGCTTCCTCTTCAAACACGCGGATAAATTCCTCGCCGATGATTTTGCGCTTAGCCTCCGGTTCTGTCACGCCGGCCAGCTTCGCGTAGAAACGTTCCTGCGCGTTGACGCGGATGAAATTCAGCTTGTAAGGACCGTTTGGACCGAATACCGCTTCCACCTCATCGCCCTCGTTCTTGCGCAGAAGACCATGATCGACAAAGACGCAGGTCAGCTGCTTGCCGACGGCTTTGGACAGAAGTACCGCCGCGACCGAGGAGTCCACGCCGCCCGACAAGGCACAAAGTACCTTGCCGCTACCGACTTTTTCTCGGACCTCGCGAATGGTGCTTTCTACGAAGCTGTCCATTTTCCAATCGCCGTCACAGCCGCAGATGCGCAGTACGAAATTTCGCAGCAGCTTGAAGCCTTCTATGGAGTGCATGACCTCTGGGTGGAACTGCGTCGCGTAGAAGTCGGCTGCCGCGTTCTCCATAGCAGCCACCGGGCAGACCGGCGTATGGGCCGTCACCCGAAATCCCGCGGGAACGGTTTCGATATAATCGGTATGGCTCATCCACATGATCGTGTGATCCGATTTCGCGCAGCCGGTTGTTTCCGGTCCGCCTACGCCGAGCCCCGCGAGCAAGCCGCCGCGGTCGTCGATGATCACCTCTGTCCTGCCGTATTCGCTGACCGGCGCAGTCGCTACCTTGCCGCCGAGCTGATGCGCCAAAAGCTGCGCGCCGTAGCAGATACCGAGAATCGGAATGCCAAGCTTGAAGATTTGTGGGTCACACTGTGGGGAATCCTCGCCGTATACACTATTTGGACCTCCGGTCAAAATGATGCCTGACGGTGCCATCTGTTTGATCTGCTCGATCGGCATCGTGTACGGATGTACCTCACAGTACACATTGCACTCGCGAACCCGACGTGCGATCAATTGATTGTACTGACCGCCGAAGTCTAAAACGATAATATTCTGTCTCATATTTTCTGTCCTTACTGTATCTGTATTTTCATACAAGCAGGGGCGCTATCGGCACGCGCCCACTGCCCCGATGTTTTTTCGTTTTTTATTTTTCTTCCTTTATTTAATCACGTTGCCGGACGCGTCCTTCAAAATAACGTCGTGTGCTCCGCCCTCGACGATGGAGGTCGCGGAAACCAACGTCAGTTTTGCCTTTTCCTGCAGTTCCTTGATAGAAAGCGCGCCGCAGTTGCACATCGTAGATTTGACCTTGGTCAGAGAAAGGTTGACGTTATCGTGCAGGGAACCTGCGTATGGCACATAGGAGTCCACGCCTTCCTCGAATTTCATGCGTGGATCGCCGCCCAGATCGTAACGCTGCCAGTTGCGAGCGCGGTTGGAGCCTTCACCCCAGTATTCTTTGACATAGTTGCCGTTGATATTCAACTTGTTTGTCGGGGATTCATCAAAGCGCGCGAAATATCTGCCCAGCATGATGAAGTCTGCGCCCATCGCCAGCGCCAGTGTCATATGATGGTCGTAGACGATGCCGCCGTCGGAACAGATTGGCACATAGATGCCGGTCTCTTTGAAGTATTCGTCACGCGCCGCCGCGACCTCAATGACCGCCGTTGCCTGTCCGCGTCCGATTCCCTTCTGCTCTCGCGTGATACAGATGGAGCCGCCGCCGATGCCGATTTTGACGAAGTCCGCGCCGATTTCGGCCAGATAGCGGAAGCCTTCGCCGTCAACGACATTGCCGGCGCCTATTTTCACGGAGTCGCCGTATTTTTCGCGTACCCAGCGGATCGTATCCGCCTGCCACTCGCTGTAGCCCTCGGAACTGTCGATGCAGAGCACATCCACGCCGGCCTCGACCAGCGCAGGAATTCTTTCTTCGTAGTCGCGCGTATTCACGCCGGCGCCAACCACATAGCGCTTGTGCTCGTCCAAAAGCTCGTTCGGGTTATCCTTATGAGAATCGTAGTCCTTGCGGAATACGAAGTGTGTCAGTCTTTGGTTTTCATCGATGATCGGAAGTGCGTTCAGCTTGTTGTCCCAAAGAATGTCGTTTGCCTCGCTCAAGGTGATCCCCGAGCGGCCGTAAATCAGCTTTTCGAACGGTGTCATAAACTCGCTGATGCGGGTATCCATGGACATTCTGCTCACGCGATAGTCACGGCTGGTCACCAGACCCAGAATCTTGCCTTCCGCGGTGCCGTCGTCTGTAATGGCAATCGTGCTGTGTCCCTTGAGTGCCTTGAGCTCGAGTACATCTTTGAGCGTCTGATCCGGGCGCAGATTGGAATCGCTTGTTACAAAACCCGCCTTGTGCGCCTTGACTCTGCGTACCATGGCCGCTTGATTTTCGATTGTCTGGGAGCCGAATATAAAAGAAATTCCACCTTCTTTTGCCAACGCGACCGCCATATTATCGTCGGAAACAGCCTGCATGACAGCGGATACCAATGGAATGTTCATTGTGATCTCAGGTTTTTCACCTTTTTTGAATTTTGTTACAGGCGTGGCGAGCGAAACCGCCTCAACCCTGCAGTCCTTGCCGGAGTAACCCGGTACCAGCAGATACTCATTAAACGTTCTGGAAGGTTCTTTGAAATAAAACGCCATATTTTTTCTCCTTACCTTTTCTCATTCTATCGTCATGTTTTTTGAACAAAAATATTACTTTTTATTGTATACCAAATCACGCTTGGTTTCAAGGACTTTCGCGCGAATTTTGTCAGCTGTTTACGCAGGCTTGTGTTCTGCTTCTATATTGATTTCTCCGCCTCATTTTTTTGCTATTTTATTGTATACGTTCCGCATGTTGTTATAACTCCTGCCTACCTTCAGACAAGCCTTCGCTGTTCTTCTCAATCAGCTCCCACAAAACTTCTTTTTAAAATTTTATCGAATTCTCTTGCATCTTTCTCCTCGTTGTGTTATGATGGTAGGGTCGTTAGGGGCGATTAGCTCAGCTGGGAGAGCGCCGCGTTCGCAACGCGGAGGTCAAGGGTTCGAATCCCTCATCGTCCACCATAACAAAACCCTGTGATTGCAATGGTCACAGGGTTCTTTTTGTTATGCAGGAAATATCGCTGTGCGATATTTCCGGAATCATGACAAAAGCACCTTGCGAAGCGGCACTCATGGGTGAGCACCATGTGCGCATAGAAATCGCAGATTTCGTTATGCGTACTTTTGCCCCTTTTGGCGGCACACAGGAGGTATTTGGGTTGCATTTTGATTGACCTTTTGTCCCGTCGGTGCTATGATGTTGATAAGAATTAGGTCTTGGAGGATTTTACAATGATTTATTTTAGAAGCGACTACAGTCTCGGCGCGCACCCAAAGGTAATGGCGGCGCTGCAGGAGACGAATATGGAGCATACTGACGGATACGGTGACGACAAATTTTCTCACGCCTGCGCGGATATGATCCGCGAAATGATCGGCAGACCGGATGCCCACGTACATTTTATGGTAGGCGGCACACCGACGAATACCATCACCATCGCCTCGGCACTGCGTCCTTACGAGGGTGTGATTTCACCGAGCACCGGGCATATCTATGTCCATGAAACCGGTTCTGTCGAAATGCACGGACATCGCGTCTTTGCTGCGCCGACCGAGGACGGCAAGCTGACGCCGGAGGCGATCGAGCAGGTTATGCTGCACCACGAGGACGAGCACACCGTCATCCCGAAGATGGCATATATCACGCATCCGACAGAAAACGGCGGTGTCTATACCAAGGCGGAGCTGACTGCGCTGCGCGACTGCTGTAAGAAGCATGATCTTTACTTTTATATTGACGGCGCGCGTTTGGGAACCGCTCTGACCTGGCCTGCCAATGACGTGGAACTGACGGATCTCGCGGAGCTCGCGGATGCCTTCTATATCGGCGGCACGAAGCTCGGCGCACTGTTTGGCGAAGCGCTGGTCATCCTCGATGATCGCATCAACGACCACTTCCGCTACATGGTGAAACGCGCCTGCGCGCTGCTCGCCAAGGGCAGACTGATCGCGGTGCAGATGCAGGCGCTGCTTGCGGGCGGCAAGGACTCGCTCTACTATCAGCTGGCGCGTCACGAAAACGAAATGGCAATCAAGCTCGCCAAAGGCGTCACCGACGCCGGATATCAGCTCTGGATCCCGCATCAGACCAATCAGGTCTTTGTCATCATGAACAATGACAAAATTGCGGAACTGGAAAAAGAGTTCTTCTTCTATACGTGGTGTCCATACGATGACCACCGCTCCGTCATTCGCCTCGTCACCAACTGGAACACACAGGAATCCGAGGTCGATGCCCTGCTTCGAGCGCTGTAAGACTGAGGCTGTAGGGCGAACGCGGTTCACATCGCTGCACATCGGACAAAAGTGCGCATAACGAAATCAGAGATTTCTATGCGCACATGGCGCTCACCTATGAGCGCCACTTCGCAAGGTGCTTTTGTCGTGATTCCGGAAATATCGCTATGCGATATTTCCTACATAAAAAAAAGCTGTATCATGCAAATATAGGCAGCACCCGGAAAAATTGGTCCTGCCCATTCACATCTATTCACTGATCTTATATCAGTTTTTAAGTTTGCACAAAATTTAAAACAGTCTCAATTACAACGAACATTTACAATCTATGTCACTTTTTACGGTGAATCATGTATGTTCCGAATTTTTTCGTTATGTTCGTTATATTCGTTTGTTTGAGGCAAACGAATATAACGATAAATAATTAAACAACTGTATATTGTGTGTCTCTTCCTGCACCTGTCTTCTTAATGGCGCCTTTTTCTATTAACGCATTTATAACATTTATCGCCTTAAATTTAGAACAATTTAACACGAATTCGACATCTTTGCGAGTAATAAATTTTTTATCGTTTAATAAATTCATTACCGTTTCTTCATCTGTTGTTGAGTCGTTAAAAGGTTTCCTCTTGGGGAGTGTAACAACAAAAGATGCAGGCCCGATATTGAATGTAGGCTTGACCATTTGGTCTTGATAACTTTCCATTATTCTCTGAATACCGGTACCGTAACTTTCAACCAATTTTAGTCTGTAAAAAACATTTGCAATCAGAGTGTTTCTTGGTTGTGAAACTCCTGCCATAACATCATGAAGTGTAATACCTTTAACCAGCCCGCCGATTGAAACAAATTCGATTCTGTTTGAGAATATATTTATCAGAATGCTGCCTGAATAATCATAATCTCGATGAACAACTGCATTTAAAAGCGCTTCCCTAACCGCATATTGCGGATAATCATAATGATCAACTCTCATTAAACCTTCAAAAGTTGAATTTTGATTGTTGCACAGATTGATGTATTCGTAAGCTTCATCAACTTGCTTTAAAATTGAACCATAAAACTCTTTTCTTGCCTTAAATTCCAATTTTGTGGTGTCTTCATATACTGCGCATTTTATACTATGCTCGCATTGGTCGGACAACAGTAACGCCGCATTGGTATAATATCCATCATTATCAATTAATCCCAATGATTTCATATTGCTGTCTTCAAATGCTACGTTTTGTTTTTGGAACACCGCTTTTGTATAATTGAATGTTAATTCTTGATTTAAACACCTTGCCTTGTCAAATGTTACTCCGTCTGTTTCTTTAAGCATTGTTCTGATGGCTTCTTCAGTAACCGGTACAGAAGATACACCGTGACGAACAAAAACAGCTGAAGGCTTTAAACCTTTATCGGAAATATGGTATGGTCGTTTTTGACCTCTCATAACAGTAACTTTAATAATACATTTTCCATCAACCTTTTGTTCATCCATTGATGTGTACGGAGTTAAATCCGGCTTTATTCCGTTGCGGATTATTGCTCCGATTTTTTCCATCACTTTATCAACATTATCAACACCTACTACAACTCCGTTATCGTCAACACCTACATATATTTCTCCGCCATTTGTGTTGGCAAACGCAATTACTTCCTTTTTAAAATCGTCATTAACGATCGACTTTAATTCAACACTACTGCTTTCCTTAAAATTCAAGATAGCCGCCTCATTTCGTTATATTCGTTATATTCGTTCGTATCGTTATTATATCACAAACACTAAAAATTATCAACATCAATTACTAATCAATCAAAAGTAGCCGCTTAATAACTGATTTATGCCATATCAATTTTTATTTAATCAGCTAATAATTTGATTTATTCGTTTGGTATGTTGTGGTCAACCGTAAGACAAACGCGGTTCACATCGCTGCACATCGGACAAAAGTGCGCATAACGAAATCAGAGATTTCTATGCGCACATGGCGCTCACCTATGAGCGCCACTTCGCAAGGTGCTTTTGTCGTGATTCCGGAAATATCGCTATGCGATATTTCCTATATAATCAAAAAACAGTAAGACCCGCAGGGGCTTCTTTCCTGACGCATGCCAGACGCATCGCGGAGCAGCCCCATGCGGGTCCTTTGATTTTGTTGTGAGATTTTTAATCTAAAAATTGAGGATGTGAATTTCACCAATCAGCGGCAGCGGTTTTTCCTCGCCTTGAATCGCGCTGACAAGGCCCATCACCCAAAAGACAAACAACACCAGATAGCCGACTCCCAACGCGATCCATCCTAAGATTGGGATAAAGGCCAGAATCTTAGCCACGATTCCCCATACCACATTGGCCAAAAACAGAACCAACGCCTGGTTCAGATGAAAGCCGGATTCTGTTCTGGTCCCGCAGGCAAAAGCCAGCACCCAGCCGACGATCGTGATATACGCAACAATATCCGTTCCTTTTTTTGTCATTTTTTGCTCCTTTTCTTTTTATACGACAATCTGATGTTACCCGGCGATGCGTGCCGCAGCCAGATCTCAGTCTGCCGGACGATTTCGTTATTTTACGATCCACTTGCGATTTGGTTTGACGTGCGGATCCATCACCACCTGCTCCGGCGGCTGTTCGAGCAGCTCCGGATTCTTAAACAGGCGATTGACCTCGCGAAAGCAGCGGCCATAATAGTGCCCGTTGGCAATCCGTTCGTCCGTCACGATCCCAAGCTCCATGATTTTTTTCTCGGCAAGGGTTTCGCCGTTCGGCACCGCGCGCTTTATCGGCTGTCCCATCGAAACGAACACGCTCGTCGTGCCGAATTCATACAGGTGGTGATAAATGGCGTTTGTGCGGATCGACGCCAGATTGGTCACAAACAGCGACGTATGAAACGGACTTGCGTCCACCACCGAAAACGGCAGGGTGAAAAAGTGATCCAAAAGCTTTAGGATATCGACTGCCACTGTGACCAGAAACGGCACCCGCAGCAGTGTCGCCATCAGCTTATCCAAAGAATTCTCCGCATCCGGCTTCTGGATTTTTTCGATGGCCTCCTGCACCTTGCGGTTGACTTCAAAGATCGTATCATCCATATTAAAATACAGCTTGGTGACCGTATCGCTCTCCTTACCCGGCGTCAGCGTTACAAACGAAACGCAGAAATGATTGCGGGCGTAGATCTTTTTGTTCATGCAGAAGCGATTTAGATACGGATTTTGTGAAGCGGCGCGCAGATAGCCGGCAATGATGACGCTCATGTGGCTCATACTGATGCCCTTTTTGCGGCACCGGCGGATGTATTCCTGAATCGGGTCGAGGTCGATCTCCACTTTGATGCTGTTCGACGCGTCATAGCGTTTCGGCATGATGTGCGGCACCAGCTCGTACATAGCGTCGTTTCCCCTTACGCGATTTCCGTCTGTTCTATACATGCAAGACCTCCTTTGGTGTCTGTATGATCTATGATATCCCCCTGCGGGATATTCAGATTTTGCTAAAACATTCCGTTTCATTATACAGCAAGCTCCGCGAAAAGACAAGGTTTTTGGACAGATTCACAAAAACGTCCTAGAGTTGCCTTGCGAAATTCCGATGCGCGTGTTAGAATAAATACGAAAAAGAGGGGGTGAAGATTTTGGCATTTTTTCATAAGAAATCACCTTGGGAAATCGAATGGGCCGACCTCGCGAAACGCGAAGCGAAATTCGCGGCCAAGCGAAGAGAAGGACCGACCTCCGTTCTGGTTCAAAAACTGGACCGTTTCGTCCCCGATAAGCTCAGCGGCACACTGAACGCGGCTTTTTTGAAGGCGTTTGAAATCATCTTCGAGAAGGGCACCGGTGTGATCGAAAAAACTTACAACAAGGGCAAACGGGAAACGGACTTCAAGGTCAATACCTACGCGGCTCAGGTTCGCGAGGACCGCAAAACCGTTCGAAATTTCACCAAACAGGCAAAATCCGCGAAGAGCCTCAACCTGGCAATCGCGAGCATCGAGGGCATCGGACTGGGATTCGTCGGCGCCGGAATCCCGGATATTCCGCTGTTCATCGCGATGGTGCTCAAAAGCGTTTACGAAATCGCGCTCAGCTACGGCTACAGCTACGATACCGATGAAGAAAAGATTTTTATTCTCAAGGTCATCGAGGCGGCGATGTGCGACGAGGAAGCTTTTCGCGAAAAAAACGAAGCTCTCAACGAGGACATTCACCAGATCACGCTCGCCGGCGATAGCATGCCGGAGGGCAGCTGGAAGGTCAGCAAAGCAGAGCAGATGAGGGCAACCTCCGCCTGCCTGTCGCAGGAAATGATCTATACCAAATTCCTGCAGGGACAATTTGTAATCGGCATCGCGGGAGGTATCTTCGATCCGATTTATGTCAATCGCATCAGCGATTACGCGGTACTCAAATATCGCAGAAGATTCTTAGAAAGCAAAAAATCCGGCTTCACCGGCTGATTCTTGACTCCAAACGCTGCTGCGCAGCATTTCACGACTTTTCGTACTTTCGTACGCTGTGCATGTTTCGCGCGCTGCCTGCAAAGCTTCGGCGGATCGCGCAGGGAGTCCTGTCATCAGTAGTGGCACCCTTTTATATAAACTTCATATAAAGGAACCTTACTGTCATGAAAAAAAACAACTCTATCTTATTGCTTGATTTAACGCAGGGCGCGATGATCGCCGCCCTGTATGTCGTTTTAACCTTTATCGCGAACCTTGCAGGACTTGCGAGCGGCGTGATCCAGCTCAGGCTGTCCGAAGCACTGACGATCCTTCCCATCTTTACCGCGGCAGCGGTTCCGGGGCTGGCCGTCGGCTGCGTTCTGGCAAACCTTTTGACCGGCTGCGCTGTCTGGGATGTTGTATTCGGCTCCCTGGCGACATTGATCGGAGCTATCGGCACACGCCTTTTGCGCAAAAAAAATCCGGTCCTGGCGGTTTTGCCGCCGATTCTTGCGAATGTCATCATCGTACCGCTGGTGCTGCAGCGGGTCTATGGAGTGGAGGACGCTTACTGGTATCTGGCGATGACGGTCGGCGCGGGAGAAATCATCTCCTGCGGAATCCTCGGGCTGCTGCTCTATAGCTCCCTAAAAAAGACAAAGATCTTCCATAAATAGAGAAACCAAAGTTTGCTTACTGTCCGCGCGGCGCCTGCGGCAAAAGCAAAAACGCAAAAAAAGAGAATACAAGATTCTCGCAAGGAATCGTATTCTCTTTTTGATTATCCTATAGGAAATGTCGCCGAGCGGTATTCCCGGAATCACGACAAAAGCACCTTGCGAAGCGGCGCCCATGGGCGAGTGCCACGTGCGCGTAGAAATCTCTGATTTCGTTATGCCCACTCTTGTCCTCTTTTGTTCAAGTTTTGTTTGTTTTTTGTGAAAGATACCTAAGGCAGGTGCTGAGTCCTGTGAACCGCCGCGCATCCTGCATGAGAAGGGCCGGGACTAATCTTCGCGGCCAAGGTATTTACCGCTGTTTTTATATTTTTTTAACAGTTTTTCGAGCTGCTCGTTTCGTCCTTGCTCGCGCGCGCGAACCTTTTGCTCATACGGCGTCAGCTTGTCGATGTCCTTGATATGCTTACGCACCGGCTTCGGTACAAACGCGAAAAAAATCAAGGTCAAGAATATGGATAAGCGATTTTTTCACGAAAAATTCGGAATTATTTGTGCCGAAGCATAGATAATTCCGCAAATATCAACCACGCC
>ERZ780198.3381-NODE-3381-length-10913-cov-3.115859_pt1 | contig 10913 bp, 6 predicted proteins | sample MGYA00510979_ERZ780198 | MGnify/ENA primary metagenome ERZ780198 (study PRJEB29588, sample SAMEA2158039) | human gut metagenome | biome: human gut; feature: human-associated habitat; material: faeces | place: Denmark | collected 2008/2010 ...
CTGTTTGTTCCGTAGACCCATTGTTCGTGTACGCCCCAACTGCCCGACATGGTGTTGATGTCTTCGGGCGACCCCCATGCCTCACGGCACATTTCCCGGGTCATACCGATCCGGACTTTGCCCTCCAGGATCAGCTCGGCAGTAGCCTTGCCGTATTTCCGGTAGAGCGCAGCCTTACGCTCCTTCTGCTCTTTTTCCTGTTGCAGGCGGGCTTCGGCGCGCTTTCGGGCCTCCTCGGCGCGCTGGGCGTATACCTCTTCGGACGGGGTGAAGATCAGCTCCTCCATGAAGGCGCGGTCGCTGCCGAGGGTGTATCCTTCGACGCCGAAAGGTGTCGGGTAGCGGCAAAGCGGGATGTAAATCCGCACGCTGTCCTCTTTCCGTTCGAATACGAACGCGGGCACGGCGTAACCCGTTCCGTCGCCGATCAGCCGGAGGTCGAGGCACTTCAGTTCCGTGCCGAAATTCAGCCGGTTCTCTTCGCCCTGCATGGTCTTGGCCTGCAATCCGAAGTATCCGGAAACATATCCCGGAGCTTCGGGTTTGCGCTTCGTGAGGAAGAACTCCCTGCCGACGTATGCCGCACGGTACTTCTCGATCAGCCCTTCGACGACGACCGGGTAATATTCGTCCCGCAGGTTCGTTTTGTCTTTTCCCGCATGTGCATACCAATAGAGTGTTTCTCCCTCTTCGGATCGTAGCCGGAAAACCCGGAACGCCTCTCCCTGGATTCTGTGTCTCTTGAGACCTGTTATTTCGAAGGTTTTTCCTTCGATGGCTTCCGCCGGGGTGAACCAGCCCGTTTCGGGAGCCGTCGGAAAGAGGTCCCGTCCGAGAACGTGCGACTCCATTGTCGTGCATCCGCAGGCGGCTGTCGTTTCGTCTTTGTAGAACCGGGGACGGTAGGTATCGCTGTAAAGGGTGTCGATCCGGAAATCCTCGGGGCGGACCTTTCTGCGGGGTTTGCGTAGCCATGTGGTGTCGACGCGCACGACGGCGTTTCCGCGAGGAAGTTGAAGTAGGCGGCCGGGCGGAGATCGGCGTGAATGTCCCGGGGATAGAACAGGATGCGTTGCCCGACGAGGCTTTCGTAATAGGCGGCGTCGCCGCCCGTGCGGATGTTTGCCGTCGAATCGTATACCGCCGGCGCGGTTTTCTCCGGCGCGGCGCCGTGCGGCAGGACGGATTGGACTTTGAGTTGTGCCGAAGCGTCTGCGATGCAGCAGAGACCGAGCAGGGTGGGGAGGAGGCGTTTCATCTTTTTGTCGTATGGACCCAAAGGTAGCGATAATTCCTGTCTTTGGCGCCGCAGCGGCGCTTTTATTTGCCGGAGTGCTTTGCAATTCGCCGGCGATTCGGTTTTGAGCCGGCTTTTTCTTATCTTTGTTGCCTACAATGTAAAGTTTATGGGAGAAGTAAGGGCAAAAAAGGCGCTGGGACAGCATTTTCTGGTCGACCTGAATATCGCGCGCAAAATCTGCGATTCGCTTTCGGGCGGCAGTGCGGCCGGCGGACCGTGTACGGTGCTCGAAGTGGGGTGCGGCATGGGCGTGCTGACGCAGTTCCTGCTGCGGCGCAGCGACATCGTGATCTGGGGCGCCGAGATCGACCCGTAGAGCGTCGCATACCTTCACGCGCACTACCCGGAGTTCGCGCCGCGGCTCGTCGCGGGCGACTTCCTCGGGATGAACCTGCGCGAACGCTTTCCCGAAGGACTGAAAATCATCGGCAACTTCCCCTATAACATCTCGTCCCAGATTTTTTTCAAGGTGCTGGAGAACCGCGATCTCGTTCCCGAGTGCGTGGGCATGATCCAGAAGGAGGTCGCCGTGCGGCTGGCCGAGCCTCCCGGTTCGAAGGAGTACGGCATCCTGTCGGTGCTCCTGCAGGCGTGGTACGACATCGAATATCTGTTTACCGTGAACGAGACGGTGTTCAATCCGCCTCCGAAGGTCAAGAGCGCCGTGATCCGCCTGCGCCGCAACGCCACGGAGCGTCTCGGCTGCGACGAAACCCTGTTCGTGAAGGTGGTGAAAGCCTCCTTCGGCCAGCGGCGCAAGATGATCCGCAACTCGCTGAAGTCCGTGTTCGGCGATTTCGGCGGGGCCGAGCACCCCTTCTTCACCCGGCGCGCCGAGCAGCTGGGCGTCGCCGAGTTCGTGGAGCTAACGAATTGGGTTTCGCGATTTTCGATTTTATAGGGCATCTTTGCACTTGCATTCGTGCGGCACGAATGGGACGTATTTCGATACTACCCATCCGTGCCGCTCTTCGTTTAAGCACAAATCTGTTCCTCTAAAATCGAAAACGCATTTTGCTCCGGCCTGCCGTTACATGCCGGCCGGTTTTTCCGCCCCGGCGACCACCGTCACCAGGTCTTCGCGGCGGAGGTATTTCCGGGCCAGCTGCTGCACCCCGGCGGGCGTCATCTCCCGGATACGGCGTATGTTGCTGCCGATCACCGTGTTGTCGCAGCCGCAGAGGATGTTTTCGATCGTCACGTCGGCGATGCCGAACGGCCCGTCGAGAATGCGCATCATCTCGCCCGTCATCATGTTTTTCACCAGCTCCAGTTCCGCTTCCGGCATCGGCTCCGCGCCGAGGCGTTCGATCTCGGCGTAAATCTCCCGCAGAGCCTCCTGCGTCACGTCCGCGCCGACCTGGGCCGCTATGGCGAAATAGCCTTCGCGTTCGAAGTTGACCATCGCCGAGACCACGCCGTAGGTGTAGCCGTGCTCTTCGCGGAGGTTCTGCATCAGGCGCGAGCCGAAATAGCCGCCCAGTACCGTAGCGACGACCTGCATCCCGACGAAATCGGGATGTGTGCGGGTGAAGAGCAGACGCCCTACGCGCAGCGAGGATTGCACGGCGTCGGGCCTTTCGACGAAACGATAGGCTTCGCTGCGGGGAGCCGGAAAATCGGCTGTGGCGCTGCGGTCGGCACGGGGGAGTTTTTCGGCCAGGGCGCCGATGCCTTGCAACTCCTCCTCCCCGATGCGGCCGCTGCATACGACCAGACAGTTTTCGGCCGTATAGAGTCGGCGGTAGAGTGATTCCAGGTCTGCACGCGTGAGCGTGTCGTAATCTTTCTCGGGATAGGAGATGCCGTAGGGATGTTTGTCGCCGAAGAGAGCTTCGGCGAAGATTTCACGCACGACGGTATCGACCTTGCGCCGTTCGATCGTGAGGGTCTGCTTGCGTTTTTCGCAATAGGCACGCAATTCGTCCTCCGGGAAAAGCGGTTGCAGGAGGATTTGTTCCGCGACTTCGAGGGTCGGGCCGAAAAATTTCGATAACGAACTGAAACTGATATATACGTAGTCCCGATCGACATTGACTTCGAAGTAGGAACCGTGGAAATCGAGCCGTTCGGCGATTTGCCGGGCCGTCATGTCGCGGCTGCCTTCGCTCAACATATTGGCCGTCGCGGAGGCTGCGAAAGGCGCGTGCTGCATCGACGATCCGGCGCGGAAGACGAACGTGAAGCGCAGGACTTCGAAATCGTCGGACGGAATGGCGTAGAGGGAGGCTCCGTTCGGGAGCGTATGGCGCTGGGCGCGGGGTACATCGACCTCGCGGGGAGTGATCAGGGGCGGTTGTTTCATTGTTTGGCTCGGTAGATTAGGGTGGAACGATTTTCGGGACGGAACGTGCGGCGGCTGAAGTCGGCGATCTGTTCGGCCGTTTGCGAACGGTAGATCGTCACTTCCCGGTTGATGAGGGGCAGATCGCCGAGCATCTCGTAGAAGCCGAGGTTCATCGCCTTGTTCATCACGTTAAGCTCGCCGAACAGGGTATTCGCTTCGAATTTGTTCTTGATCTTTTCCAGCTCGTATTCGTCGATCTTCTCCGTTTGCAGGATTTCGATTTCACGCAACAGGGCTGCTTCGGCCTGTTCGACGGTGGTCGAGGGCAGCAACTGGGCCGTGAAGACGAAAAGCCCCGGATCGACTTCTCCGGAAACGTAGGCATTGACGCTTCCCAACAGCCGCTGTTCTCTGACCAGATGCTGATAGAGGCGTCCCGATTCTCCGCCTGCCAGCAGGTCGGAGGTCATATCGCCCAGGAAGAAGTCCGGAGAAGTGCGCGAGCCTATGTGGTAAGCCAGTACGATCATCGTGGCCGGTACGTTGCGTTCGACCTCCTCCCGTCGGGATTCGGTTTGCGACGGTTCCTGCGGAAGCGATGCCGCAGATTGCGGATTGTCCGCGATCGGGCCGAACCATTTTTCGCACAGGGCGATCGTCCGCTCTTCGGGGATATCCGCCGAGATGGAGAGAATGGCGTTCGACGGGTGGTAGAAACGGCGGTAGAAATCGCGCACTTCGTCGAGCGAGGCTCCGGCGATGTGATCGGGCGAAAGTCCGATCGTCGCCCACCGGTAGGGATGCACGCGGTAGGCCAGGGCCCGCAACAGCATCGACATATCGCCGTAGGGCTGGTTGAGGTATCGTTGTTTATACTCCTCGATGACAACCCGTTTCTCGGTTTCGAGATTCTCCTGCGAAATGTCGAGCCCCGTCATGCGGTCGCTTTCGAGCCAGAGGGCCGTTTCGATATTGTCCTTGGGCAGGGTGATGTAAAAGTCCGTGTAGTCGTTGTTGGTGAAGGCGTTGTTCTCCCCGCAGGCCATCTGTACCGGTGTATCGAAGTCGGGAACCGCCTTCGTGCCTCGGAACATGAGGTGTTCGAACAGGTGGGCGAAGCCCGTGCGGGAGGGGTTCTCGTTGCGGGCCCCGACCTTGTAGAGCAGGTTGACGGCGGCCAGTCTGGACGAGCGGTCGCGGTTCACGACGACCGTCAGCCCGTTCGGAAGCGTATGTTTCTGGTAGTTGATCACGTTGTTGCAAATTTTTTCAAAGGTACGATTTTATTTGCAAAAAGCGTGCTCCGAAATGGAATGGCCGTTTCTCCTTGTTTTTGAAGCGTTTCGATAGAAGGTGTTGATACTGTTATTTTTATAACATCGTACGTTGCGATATTTGTCCGGAAATATGGCGGAATTTTCGTTTGGAATTTTTAACTTTGTGCCGATTCAGGCAGATTTCACAGCTGAAATAGTACAATCTAATACCGATAAAAATGGCAGAAAAGAAATTTATCACATGCGACGGTAATTACGCGGCAGCCCACATAGCTTATATGTTCTCGGAGGTTGCGGCGATTTACCCCATCACTCCGTCCTCGACGATGGCGGAACTTGTCGATGAGTGGGCCGCTCAAGGTCGTAAAAATATTTTCGGAGAAACAGTTCGGGTAGTCGAGATGCAGTCGGAGGCCGGTGCCGCCGGCGCCGTGCACGGATCGCTGCAAAGCGGTGCGCTGACTACGACTTTTACGGCATCGCAGGGCCTGTTGCTGATGATTCCCAATATGTACAAGATCGCCGGCGAGCTGTTGCCCGGCATATTCCACGTATCGGCGCGTGCGCTGGCGGCTCAGTCGCTTTCGATCTTCGGCGACCATCAGGACGTGATGGCCGCGCGTCAGACCGGCTTCGCAATGCTCGCCACCTCGTCCGTGCAGGAGGTGATGGACTTGGCAGGTATCGCGCATATCGTGTCGCTCAAGGCACGCGTTCCTTTCCTCCATTTCTTCGACGGATTCCGTACTTCGCACGAGATCCAGAAGATCGAGCTGATCGACGAAGCGGCCCTGACCGCGATGCTCGACCTCGACGCGCTGAAGGCGTTCCGTGCCGGAGCGCTCAACCCGGCGCATCCCGTTACGCGCGGCACGGCCCAGAATCCCGATATTTACTTCCAGACCCGCGAGGCGTCGAACAAGTTCTACGATGCGATTCCCGACATGGTAGCCGAAGCGATGGAGAAAATCTCCCGGATCACGGGCCGCACCTACAAGCCGTTCACCTATTACGGTGCTCCGGATGCGGAGCATGTCGTCATTGCGCTGGGTTCGGTGACCGAAACGCTGAAGGAGACGGTCGATTACCTGAATGCCAAAGGCGAGAAGACGGGCGTGGTAACCGTACACCTGTTCCGTCCCTTCTCCCGCAAGCATCTGATGGCCGCTATGCCCAAGACGGTGAAGAAAATCGCCGTTCTGGACCGCGTCAAGGAGATCGGCTCCATCGGTGAGCCTCTGTACGAGGACATCTGCGCTGCCTACATCAACGAGAGCGACCGCCCCGCCATCTACGCCGGACGCTACGGCCTGTCCAGCAAGGACACCACCCCCGCCCAGATCAAGGCCGTGTTCGACAATCTGCTGCTGGACGAGCCGAAGAACCACTTTACCATCGGCATCGTGGATGACGTGACTCATCTGTCCCTGCCCGTGGGCGCACCGTTGCTCACCGAGCCGGAGGGCACCATCTCCTGCAAGTTCTGGGGTCTGGGCTCCGACGGTACCGTGGGCGCCAACAAGAACTCCATCAAGATTATCGGTGAGACGACAGATATGTACTGTCAGGCGTACTTTGAGTATGACACCAAGAAGTCCTTTGGTATCACCAAGAGCCACCTGCGCTTCGGCAAGCACCCCATCAGCTCTACCTATTATGTGAGCAGCGCGGACTTCATCGCCTGCCACAACCAGACGTACCTGACCAAGTACGACATTATCCATGAGCTGAAGCCCCACGGCAGCTTCCTGCTGAACTGCGAGTGGACGGAGAACGAGCTGGAGCAGCATGTTCCCGGCGAGATCCTCAAGTACATCGCCGACAACGACATCAAGTTCTACATCATCGACGCCAACAAGGAGTCTCAGGCGCTGGGTCTGGGCAACCGCTCCAACATGGTGCTGCAGGCCGCCTTCTTCAAGCTGGCCAACGTTATCCCCGTGGAGGACGCCGTGGCCCACATGAAGGACGCCGTCAAAAAGACCTACGGACTCAAGGGCGAGAAGGTCGTCAACATGAACATCGCCGCCGTGGATGCCGGTATCAACGCCCTGGTGGAGGTCAAGGTGAAGCCCGAATGGACGAACCTCACCGGCAAGGCGTTGAAGCCCGCCGACGAGAGCCTGCCCTACGTCATCAAGAACATTCTGGTGCCCATCAACGCCCAGAAGGGCGACGAGCTGCCCGTTTCCGCCTTCAAGGGCATGGAGGACGGTACCATGCCGCTGGGCACTTCCAAGTATGAAAAGCGCGGCATCGCCACCCATCTGCCTGTGTGGGACGCTGCCGAGTGCCTCCAGTGCAATATGTGCTCCTTTGTCTGCCCCCACGCCGTCATCCGGCCCTTCCTGCTGGACGAGGGCGAGGTCAAGGCCGCACCGGTGGATATGACGCTGGTGGACGCCAAGGGCCCCGGCCTGGCCGGCCTGAAGTACACCATGGGCGTCTCCACGCTGGACTGCACCAGCTGCGGCAGCTGCGTAGCCTCCTGCCCCAAGTCCGGCAAGGCACTGAAGATGGTCCCCACCCACGAGGTGTCTCTGGACCAGACCGACTGGAACTTCCTGACCACCGTGAAGGAAAAGACCTCCCGCGTGGACAAATTTACCCTGAAGGGCAGCCAGTTCAAGCAGCCCCTGGTGGAGTTCAACGGTGCCTGCGCCGGCTGCGGCGAGACGCCCTACATCAAGCTGCTGACCCAGATGTTCGGCGACAAGATGTATCTGGCCAACGCCACCGGCTGTACCCAGGCCTGGGGCGCGGCTATGCCCTGCGTACCGTACTGCAAGAACGCCGAGGGCAAGGGCGTGGCGTGGTCCAACTCCCTGTTCGAGAACAACGCCGAGTTCTCCTACGGTATGTGCCTGGCCGTCAAGCAGCTGCGCGACTGCGTCACCGGCTACGTTAAGGAGCTGGATGCCCTGACCAAGGACGAGGCCGTCAAGGCCGCCATCGCCAAGTATATGGAGACGTATGATGACCTGGACGCCTCCACCCCCGCCACTGCCGAGTTGGTGGCATTGCTGGAGAAGGGCAAGTTCTCCGCCGACGAGCAGAAGCTGGTGGACGAGATCCTAAAGCGCAAGAAAGATCTCTCCAAGAAGACCATGTGGATGTACGGCGGCGACGGCTGGGCCTACGATATCGGCTACGGCGGTCTGGATCACGTGTTCGCCATGGGCGAGGACGTGAATGTCCTGCTGGTGGACACCGAGGTCTACTCCAACACCGGCGGCCAGTCCTCCAAGGCCACGCCTGTGGGTGCTGTTGCCCAATTCCAGGCCAGCGGCAAGAAGACCAAGAAGAAAGACCTTGGTATGCTGATGATGACCTACGATAACGTCTATGTGGCCCAGTGCTCCATGGGCGCCAATCCCAATCAGCTGATCAAGGCCATCAAGGAGGCTGAGGCCCACAAGGGTCCGTCTATCGTCATCTGTTACGCGCCCTGCATCAACCACGGCATCAAGAAGGGCATGAACAACGTCCAGCAGGAGATGAAGGACGCCGTCAACTCCGGTTATTGGAACCTGTACCGGTACAGTCCGGAGACCAAGACCTTTACCCTGGACAGCAAGGAGCCCACCATGCCCCTGTACGACTTCATGAAGGGCGAGGTTCGTTACGCCTCTCTGGAGCTGAGCTTCCCGGAGAACGCCAAGGTGCTGTTTGCCGAGGCGGAGGAAGCCGCCAAGGAGAAGTACGAATCCTATAAGCGCCGCGCGGAGAAGTAAGCCTTCGCAGCAAACGCCCCGGCCATTAGGTCGGGGCGTTTTTTCCTGTATCTGCGGCTTCCGGATGCGGAAAAGGGAGGGGGTAGCCGTGCGCCGGACAGACGGGGGATCCAGGGAGGAAATAACTTATTCCGATAAGAAAAAATTGTTAAACTGTTGACAGACAGATGGGCAAGTGATAAAATTAACAAAGTAAAAAATGCAGCAGCACAGGATGCGGAAAGGGAGAACACTATGGCGAGACCGTTTGACTACACAGCGGAATACAAGCGTAAGCTATGCACCGCCGATGAAGCGGCACGGGTGGTAAAAAGCGGCGACTGGATCGACATCTCCATGGGCACGGGCTTTCCGTCTCTGATGGACGCCGCCATTGCCAAGAGAAAGGATGAGCTTCGCGAGGTCAAGATCCGCGGCTATCTGATCTTCGACCCGATCCAGATGGTGGAGTGCGACCCCGAGCGCAGGCACTTTGTCTACAACAGCTGGCATATGTCCGGCTATGAGCGCAAGCTCTGCGACCGTGGACTGTGTAATTTCAACCCTATGGTGTTCCGCAACCTCAGCTGGTATTACAGCCAGTTCCTCACCGTCAACGTGGCTATGATGGCTGTGACCCCCATGAACGAGCACGGCTATTTCAACTTTGCCGGAGCCACAGCCTCCGCCCGTTCCACGCTGGACAAGGCGGACGTGGTCATTCTGGAGATCAACGAAAACCTGCCTTGGGTCTATGGCGGTCTGGACGAGTGCATCCACATCAGCGATGTGGACATGATCGTAGAGGGGCCCCATGGCCCGCTGCCCAGCGTCAAGTCCCCCGCCGCCAACGAGGCGGAGATGAAGATCGCCGAGTACGTGGTGCAGAACATGGTGGACGGCTCCACGCTGCAGCTGGGCATCGGTTCTCTGCCTAACGCGGTGGGCCAGATGATCGCAAAGAGCGACTTGCGGGATCTGGGCATCCATACCGAGATGCTGTGCGACAGCTATCTGGATATGTACAAGGCCGGCAAGATCACCAACAACCAGAAGAAGCTGGACCGCTACAAGAGCATCTTCGGCCTGGCCATCGGCTCGCCGGATCTGTATGATTGGATACGGGAAAACCCCGGCGTGGTCACCTATCCCATCAGCTACTGCAACGACCCGGCCAACGTGGGCAAGCAGGATAATTTTGTTTCCATCAACAACTGTATCTCCGTCGATCTGTACGGACAGATCTGCGCCGAAAGCTCCGGCACCCGCCAGATCAGCGGTACCGGCGGTCAGCTGGACTTCCTTGAGGGTGCGGCGTTGTCCCATGGCGGCAAGGCCTTTATCTGTCTGACGTCCTCGTTTACGGATAAGCAGGGTAATGTGAAGTCCCGCATCAACCCGCTGCTGGCCCCCGGCGACATCGTCACCGACCCCCGCAGCCAGGCGTACTACATCGTCACCGAGTACGGCGGCGTGAACCTGGTGGGCTGTTCTACCTGGGAACGGGCGGAAAAGCTGATCTCCATTGCCCATCCCATGTTCCGTGATAACCTGATCGCCAATGCGGAAAAGCAGGGCATCTGGATCAAGTCCAACAAGCGCTGAAAGGTACATAGCAAGAGGGAGATGGCCCTACGCCGTCCCCCTCTTGACATTTTCCTGCGGATATAGTATACTTCCTGCATATGAAATCGGCGATGACGGGAAGCAGTAGGCGGTCAGCGGATGCCAAGAGAGGGCGCGGCAGGTGTAAGCGCCCGTGATGCCCCGCCCAAGTCGTCCCTGAGCTTCGCGCTGAACTGACAGTAGGCCGCGGCGGTTTGCCCTCCGTTACCGGGGCGGGGTGTTGCTGCACCCATGAGCGCGGGAGCGATCCCGAATACAGGTGGTACCACGGACATTATGTTCGCCCTGTTTTGCACTGGCAAAACGGAGCGAACTTTTTGTTTTGCCAAATACCGAAAAAGGAGCATAGATATGAAAGAACTGCCCAAGGTCTATGACCCGCGGGACGTGGAATCCCGCATCTACAAGCTTTGGATGGACGGCGACTGCTTCAAGGCGGAGCCGAACCCGGACAAGAAGCCTTTTTCCATCGTCATGCCGCCCCCCAACGTCACCGGCCAGCTGCACATGGGCCACGCCCTGGACTGCACCCTGCAGGACATCCTGACCCGCTTTAAGCGGATGCAGGGCTACGAGGCACTGTGGCTGCCCGGCAGCGACCACGCCGGTATCGCCACCCAGATCAAGGTGGAGGAGGAGCTGCGGAAGAACGAGGGACTGACCCGCTACGATCTGGGCCGCGAGAAGTTCCTTGAGCGTGTGTGGGCCTG
>ERZ780198.3389-NODE-3389-length-10898-cov-2.155123_pt1 | contig 10898 bp, 10 predicted proteins | sample MGYA00510979_ERZ780198 | MGnify/ENA primary metagenome ERZ780198 (study PRJEB29588, sample SAMEA2158039) | human gut metagenome | biome: human gut; feature: human-associated habitat; material: faeces | place: Denmark | collected 2008/2010 ...
CACGGTACTCCAAGTAAAGGTGATCAGATCAAATGCTTTGGGGTCAAATTCTTTATATAACATGTAAGAGACCACGGCCAACCCGATAATGATAGGATATATGATTTTGTATGGGCTGATCTTCTTTGTCAGTTCCTGGTTCTCTTCTTGTCGCTCCTGTTCCATAAAATCCGTTTTTTATTTGTGGCTAATTTACAAAAAAAAGGGCAACGTGTTTAATACGCTCTCCTTTTTTTCGGGAAAGAGTCGTTAATTAGGTTACGATGATTCTTTCACGATGGGAGAGATTCTCGTGGAAGCAAAGGGACCACCTACTTTTTCACGTGGGACGATAAAAATGACGATTATCGAACTTTTTCAGAGAATGAAGTGTTTCGTTTATTTCGTAAAATATCAACGACTTACAAGTATGAAAGCAAAAAAAATACTCCACTTTCCAGTGAAGTATCCGCTTTAGTGGAGAATATCGGAATCGAACCGACGACCTTTTGAATGCCATTCAAACGCTCTAGCCAACTGAGCTAATTCCCCATTTCCGGTTGCAAATATAGATAAATATTTGAAAATAAGAAATGGTTGTGGGGTGAAATTATAAATCTAAAAGCGAATGTCGCTTTGTACCGGGTAATGATCGGAATATTTGACGGTATCGCGGGTATAGGATACCGTGCTGAGAGTTGGTGTGTGCAGAATATGGTCGATGCGGAATGAAGGAAATTCCCCGATATACGTGTTGCCGAGACCTCGTCCTTTTTCGATGAAACTATCTTTCATCCCCTCGGACAACGTGTGGTAGGCAAAGGAAATAGGGGTATCGTTAAAGTCTCCGCAAATAATAACCGGGTAGGGGGATTGTTGTGCATGATCTTTTATTATTTGTGTTTGTTTTGCCCGGTTACGGTTGGCTGTAACCAGACGAGAGGATATAGTCTTGACACCTTGAGTGGCATTTTGTGTATTACCACTGGTGAGTTCCTTGTATATCTGTTGTTCATTTTTACCTAACCGGTAAGATTCAAGATGCACGGAATATACCCGAATCGTGTCTTTATCGATGGCAATATCTCCATAAATGCAGGCCGCCGAATGTCCCTTGGCAAAATCGATTTCGCCCTTATTAATGATAGGATAGCGGGAGATGAGTGCTACATCCCGATGACGATAATGGTACGGATAGGATGGAAATTTTTGAAAAGAAGCTTCTCGTTGGGGAAATTCTTGTATACAAACAATATCATTACCACTATTATTAATATAATCCACAATTTTTGAGCTAGCATTCTTCCCGGGAGCCCTTAGCATCTGGATATTGTAAGTCATGATGGAAAGATCGTGGGGAGCGTTGGGAGTGGTTTTGGAATTCAACCCATAGTAAGTGCTAATTAACGGATACCCGGCAGCAATGATTAGGATAGATAGAATGGCTATCTTTTTCAAACGAGCAATCCAATAGAGTAATAGAATAATATTTACAATCAATAGATAATGGTAAGTATACCCTAGCAGGGACGATAAATAAAACACATTAGGATTGACATAGGGGGCCGTGTAACTCCCAAGTAATCCGATCATGGCAATGATCGTGACAATTCTCATAATAATATCAAACAATCGACCCAATTGATTTTAGATTTATGATTTTTCAATTGTTTTTTGATTTGAACAATATCTCCTTTTCCTCTCTCGTCAGACTTTCATAACCGTGTTTGGAGATTTTGTCTAAAATGCTGTTGATACGGTCACCTTTTCGTTTTTTATATTCCTTGTATTCCATGTCATTCATCTCGGAAACTTTCTTTTTGTATTTGACTCTCATTGTCTTCTTCCGGAACAGGTGGCTGTTGCCTAACTTGGTGAAGAGCGATGACAGCCCTTTGGTCAAGTCGAGATTGCGACGGAGCGACAAGGTGAAAAGATAGCCAAACAAGGCTCCCCCCAGGTGGGCAATATGCCCTCCCGCGTTACCGCTGGGGATACTTAGTAGATCTATTACTGCCGTGAAGAGCGCCAAGTGAATAAGTTTCACCGAGCCGATCAGAAACACGTATATCTTGTAGTTCGGGTGATAAGTACACACGGCGAACACGATGGCCATGACAGATGCCGAGGCCCCGATGGCCCATGACTGGTAACGTTCAATCTCGAAAGCGGGAAACAAGGCGTAGGCTGCCATGTAAATGATTGCCCCGGTAATTCCCCCAAGGAGATACACTCCCGTTAGTTTCTGACTGGAAAACGTGTTTTGGAAGATAGAACCGAACCAATACAACCAGAGCATGTTAAACAGCAAGTGTAGAAAACCGAACTGGGTGAACATATAGGTAATGATCGTCCACGGCGTGTAAAGCAGACGTTCCGGCAGTGCGGGCACCCCCACGTAAGGCAACAAAAGTTGTTCGAATCCCCGTTGTCCGGCCAATACGAAGAATACCTTCAATATCTTGATGATGATAAATACACCGATGTTGATATAGATCAGGCGGGTAAGTGCCGTTCCTTGTTTGAACGAGTTCTTTATCCCATTCCAGATTCCACCTGAAAAATTCGATCCATATGCCCTGTTGTACATAACCTGTCTTTTCTAGTAAAACTTCTTGCTGTGTTTTCGCCAGTAAAGGATTAGGAAGAAACCGAAAAGCATACCACCCAAGTGTGCGAAGTGAGCCACGTTGTCTCCTACCGAATTCTGTAAACCGAAGAACAATTCGGCAGCACCGTACAAGAGCACGAAATACTTCGCTTTAATTGGGATCGGGATAAACATCAAGTACAACTCCGTGTTTGGGAATAACATACCGAATGCCAGCAATATGCCGAAGACTGCACCGGATGCCCCGATGGTTGGGACATTCGTGTATGCTTGAATAATACCTTGCATATAATATTCGGCCTGCCCGGCAAACTGCGCGTTGGTGGGGGCGGCATTCCAAGCATCAACGAATTGCATCAACTGCGAGAGCAACCTGGGGTTACTCACGTGAGAACGGACAAATTCTGCGAAGACTCCCGCATCGGGAGTGCTCTGGAAAGCGTAGAATTGTTCCTGCATATTGTGCAGACCGTACCAGCTTACCAGCGAGTGGAGAACGGCAGCTCCTAATCCGGTAATGAAATAGTAAACAATGAAACGTTTGGTCCCCCATACCGATTCCAGTATCCGCCCGAACATGAACACCGCGAACATATTGAAGAAAAGGTGAGTAAGACCTTCCTGCGTGAACATGTGCGTGATATACTGGTATATTTCGAAATACTGGGATTGCGGCAAGTGCAAACCAAGTATATTAACAATATCAACGTCCGAACGCTGGCCAATCATGTTAATGGCCAGAAAAACGAGCACGTTGATAATGATGATGATTTTTACCGCCGGAGTGATCCCGGCGAAGGGCCTATAATTGTTCATTGTTCAGCAGGTTTATTATTTTCCTTGTTTTCCGGTTTATTGTTTTTGTCTTGTTTACGCAACACTTTCGGTCCATCCGGACGATTGGCCGGTTTCTCGTTGGAACGATTGCCCTGTTGATTGTTATTCCGGTTTTCGGGTCTGCGCTTAGGCCTGTTGCCTTGCCTGTTTTCGTTTCTGTTTTCAGGTTTGTTTCCCGTGTTGTTTCCCGGATTCTCCTTGGGTTTATTCTCGTTATTCGTGTTGTTGTTTTCCTTCTGGTTATTTTTTCGATTATTACGATTTCTCGAATGATTTCGTTTGCTTTGATTTTGTTTTTTCTCGTCAAAACGATTCAAACTTTCTTCTCCCACCCCGTCCGTGTAGCCGATATTCACTTGTTCCTCTTTTTCGGCTTCGATAGCTTTTGCCGGGATTTGTCCCCGTTTATTCATGGCAATAATCTCTTTTACGCGGGCAACGGATAATTTAATCAGTGTACCATGTCCTTCCTTGTCGAAAGAGTAGGACATATTACGACCAAAAATATCTGTTTTTTGGTGATAAAGCATCCCTTCACCCGTGTTCAGCCAAATGTTGGTGGACGGGAAATCTTTTTGCTCGTCAATATAAGCGTCGACCTCGTAGTTCAGACAACATTTCAACTTGCCGCATTGGCCTGCCAGCTTTTGCGGGTTCAAAGAAATGTCCTGATAACGGGCGGCTGAGGTGGAAACAGAAATAAAATTCGTGATGAACGTGGAACAGCATAATTTACGTCCGCATGACCCGATTCCCCCGATACGTCCCGCTTCCTGACGGGCTCCGATCTGTTTCATCTCGATTCGGATGTGGAAAGTTTCTGCCAGAATCTTGATCAACTTCCGGAAATCCACGCGGTCATTGGCAATGTAGTAAAAGATGGCTTTTGTCTTGTCCCCTTGGTACTCCACGTCCCCAATCTTCATGTCGAGTCCTAAATCGGCGGCGATGACACGCGACCGGATCATCGTGTCGTGTTCCAAGGCGATAGCCTGTTGCCATTTTTCGATATCGTGAGGTTTTGCCTTGCGGTATATTTTTCTCAAGGGATTACGTTCCAGGTCGATTTTTTTCAGCCTCATCTGTTCCCGCACGAGTTCACCCGTGAGAGATACGATCCCGATGTCATGCCCCAAGGCGGCTTCCACGGCCACGATGTCCCCGATATTCAGTTTCAGGTTGCTGTTGTTTAAATAAAAACCCTTCCTTGTATTCTTAAACCGGACTTCCACGATGTCAGAAGGAGCGCATCCTTCCGGGGTATCTTCCATCCAGTTATAGACCGTGAGTTTCCCTGCCAGCAAGCGGTGGTCAATCACGGGGACAACCTGTGGTTGTTGCTTTATATTTTTATTTTCGGAGTTATTTTGTACTTCTTCTTCGTTAATCTCGCTCATACTGTATTCATTGGAAATTGAAAATTGAAAATTGAAAATAGTGTGATGTTTATTTTCGGGTTTCAATTGTTCAATTTTAGTTTATATCTTTTCATTCTTTATGTTTCTCACGGTCTGATGTTTTGCATCACCTTGATACAAAGATCCGTGAAAATTATTTTCCCGTTCCCGTTCCGGATGATGTCGCTGTATGCGCGTTCGAATTCATCGAAAAGGGGAATGATGTTGCCTTCATGAACGTAGGGAGAGAATCTCGTGGAGAAAGTTTTCTCCCGTTCCGTCATGTATACTATTTTTTCAATACCAAAGTTTTTGACAAAGTTTTCTCGTAACATACGGATGCAGTGCATCAGGAAACTTTTTTGCTTTTCTCTTCCGAGAGAAGCGAGCTCGTTGACAAATTCGTTGACGGGAAGCATTTTCCGTTCCCAGCAGAGACGCATCATCTGCACGAATTTCTCTTGGTTGTATATAGATTCGTCGGTCTCGTTCAGCATACGGAGGGCTCTCAACCAGCTACCGGATGCCACGTGAGCGACTTGGTCAGCCGACTCCCGAACCAAGTGTTTTTGAAGAACCAGTTGTTCCGCTATGTCTTCTTGGGTCAGAGGGGGTACATTAATCCGCTGGGTACGCGAGAGAATCGTGGTGATAATCTCCTCGGCGTGTTCGGTGACTAACAGAAATAGCGTGTTTGGATAGGGTTCTTCCAATATCTTTAAAAGCTTGTTGGAACATTCCGTTTTCATCTTTTCGGGTAGCCAGATGATCATAACCTTGTAGTCCGATTCGAAGGATTTCAAGTTGAGTTTTCGGAGAATATTCCCGCTTTCTTCCGTGTATATCAAGGCTTGGGCATTTTCGTCGCCCATCGCTCCCAACCACTCTTCCATGTCGATGTATGGACTTTTGAGCAGAAGATTGCGCCATTCGTTGATATACTCGTCACTGATCGGTGTTTTTATTTTGGCAGATTTTACCACGGGAAAGACAAAATGTAAATCCGGGTGGATCAATTTCTGCATCTTCTTGCACTCCGGACATACCCCACAAGCATCTTCATGTTTGTCGCCCGTGCAGAAAAGGTATTGCGTGAAAGCTAACGCCAGGGCCAGCGACCCCGCTCCCGTATCGCCGGAAAAGAGTTGTGCATGACTGATTCTTCCCGTTTGCAGGGAAGTAATCAGTCGTTGCTTTATCTCTTCATGTCCTATGACGTCTTTAAAAAACACCGCTTATCAATTTTAGATTTAATGATTTTAGATTTTAGATTGGGGAATCAGTAATTTTCGATTTAGTGATTCTATTCATTCTAAATTCTAAACTCTAAATTTTAAATTTCTAATTTAATTCCCAGTTCCTTGAACTGCTCCGGAGAGATTTCAGCGGGGGAATCAATCATCACGTCACGCCCGGAATTGTTCTTCGGGAAAGCAATCACGTCGCGGATGGAATCCAACCCGGCAAACATCGAGGCTAACCGGTCGAAACCGAACGCGATACCACCGTGAGGAGGCGCCCCGAACTTGAATGCTCCCATGAGGAACCCGAACTGAGCCTGTGCGGCCTCGTGAGTGAAACCCAGGCAATCGAACATCTTGGATTGTAATGCCGAATCGTGAATACGGATAGAACCGCCACCAACCTCCACGCCATTGATGACCATGTCGTAAGCATTGGCTCGAACCTTACCCGGATCGGTATCCATTAATGGAATATCCTCCGGTTTCGGGGAGGTAAACGGGTGGTGCATGGCATAGAAACGCTGGGTTTCCTCGTCCCATTCCAACAAGGGGAAATCTACCACCCACAAGGGTTTGAATACATCCTTATCCCGTAATCCCAGCCGGTTCCCCATTTCCAAACGCAATTCGCACAATTGGGGAAGAGTCTTGAATTTCGGACCGACTAGAATCAGGAGCAAATCCCCCGGTTCTGCCTCACAGGCTTCTGCCCACACTTTCAAATCGGCTTCCGTGTAAAATTTATCAACAGAAGATTTGAAAGTCCTGTCCTCGTTGTATTTCACGTAAACCAAACCTTTGGCCCCGATTTGCGAGCGTTTCACGAAGTCGGTCAACTCATCCAGTTGTTTACGGGTATATCCGGCACATTTAGGTGCGCAGATGGCCCCGATATATTCTGCATCGTTGAACACGGCAAAATCCTTCCCTTTGGCAACAGCGGTCAAATCCACGATCTTCATCCCGAAACGAAGATCCGGTTTGTCGCAGCCGTATTGTTCCATGGCATCCATCCAGGTCATCCTCTCCAGTTTGGGAATGTCAACACCGCGAACTTCTTTGAACAAGTGACGGATCAAACCTTCGAAAATCTCCAACACGTCTTCTTGCTCCACGAATGACATCTCGCAGTCGATCTGCGTGAACTCGGGTTGACGGTCAGCCCGTAAATCCTCGTCCCGGAAACATTTCACGATCTGGAAATAACGGTCGAAGCCGGAAACCATCAACAGTTGCTTGAACGTCTGCGGACTTTGCGGCAGGGCATAAAATTGACCTTGGTTCATACGGGAAGGTACCACGAAATCGCGGGCACCCTCGGGCGTACTCTTGATCAAGACCGGGGTTTCCACCTCGATAAAGTTCAAGTTACTCAAATAATTCCGGGTCAATTGTGCCATGCGGTGGCGTAATTCCAAGTTCTTGCGAACACAGGAGCGACGTAAATCCAGGTAACGGTATTTCATCCGGATTTCATCCCCCCCGTCGGTTTGATCCTCGATCGTGAAAGGCGGAACTTCCGATTCGCTCAGAACATTCAATTCTTTCACGATAATCTCGATATCGCCTGTCGGTATTTTATTGTTTTTGCTGGCTCTTTCGATCACCGTACCCTTTACCTGGATCACGAATTCACGCCCGAGCCTTGCCACGTTAGCTTTAATCTCTTCAGGAGCCGACTCCTCGACCACCAATTGGGTAATCCCGTAACGGTCACGAAGATCCACGAAAGTCATGGCTCCAAGCTTCCGTACTTTCTGTACCCATCCGCTAAGACAAACGCTTTCGTTCACGTTCTCCATTCTTAGCTGCCCACAAGTATGTGTTCTATACATAAATTCTCAATTTTAATTCTGGCATAAACATTGTGCGAAAATAGTAAGAATTTGTCAGTTTAAGGCATAAATAATTGAAAATTGAAGAGCGGATACTGAAAATGAAGAGATCCGTGAAAGATCGACGAAAGTTGAGAAGGAAATGTTGTCGGATTTTTTCAATATTATTATCCCGATTTTGTGTTGAAACGTGGACAAATGCTTATCTTTGAAATTTGAATAAAGTGATTAATAATTTAACGGTGAATTACATTGATGTGATTATATTGCTGCCGTTGCTATACGGGGCGTATAAAGGCTTTAGCCAGGGGTTGATTATTGAAATGTCAACGTTATTTGCGTTGGTGCTGGGAGTTTTTATCTCGTTGAGATATGCCGTGAACGTGGAGAATTTTTTGAAAGATTTCGTGGTCTTGCCGGAATCTTATGCCTATTACATCGCTTTTGCCGTGACCTTCCTGCTGGTTATTATCTTGATGCACCTGCTTGGGAAATTGTTGACCAAGTTGATAGATATGGTTTCATTGGGATTGTTTAACAAGTTGTTCGGGATCGTGATGGGGGTGTTGAAAGCGGCCATCGTGGTGAGCGTGGTACTTTTCATCGTGAACGCGCTGGACGTGCGTTATGATTTTATTTCGGCAAAAACGAAAAGTGATAGCTTGTTGTACAAACCTTTTGTTAACTTTGCAAATGGTGTTTACGAAAACACGATAAAATAAGATAAAAGATAAGAGTTGAAAAACGCATAACTTGTTAACCTATAACTCGCCAAAGGCGAATTAAAAATTAAGAATCGATGAATTTTGTTGAAGAACTAAGATGGAGAGGGATGATCCATAACATCATGCCGGGAACCGAAGAACAATTGGCAAAAGAGCAAACGACGGCTTATGTCGGAATTGACCCGACGGCTGATTCCTTGCATATCGGTCACCTCGTGTCGGTTATGATGATGAAACATTTGCAGATGGCCGGGCACAAACCGATTTTCGTGATAGGTGGAGCGACGGGCATGATTGGAGATCCCAGCGGTAAATCCTTAGAACGGAATTTGTTGGACGAGGATACCATTCAGAAAAATATGGCGGGAATTAAAGCCCAGTTGTCCAAGTTTATTGATTTCAATTCCAGCGAGTCGAACGCGGCAATCATGGTGAATAATTATGACTGGATGAAAAACTTCTCTTTCCTCGATTTTATTCGGGAAGTGGGAAAACACATCACCGTGAATTACATGATGTCAAAAGATTCCGTGAAAAAACGCTTGAGTGCCGATTCAACGAACGGCATGTCGTTCACGGAATTCACTTATCAGTTGGTGCAAGGGTATGACTTCTTGTACTTGCGTCGTAATTATAACTGCTTGTTGCAAATGGGTGGTTCCGACCAATGGGGGAATATCACCACGGGAGGAGAGTTGATTCGCCGGAAAGATGGCGGAGAAGCTTATGGTTTGACTTGGCCGTTAATGACCAAGAGTGACGGTAAGAAATTCGGGAAAACAGAGTCCGGTAACGTGGTTAGACCCGCGGCGGACTTCTCCATACAAATTCTACCAGTTCTGGCTGAACAGCACAGACGAGGATGCTGCCCGGTATATCAAAATTTTCACGATATTGCCACCGGCCGAGATTGATGCCTTGATTGCCGAGCATCAAGAGGCCCCGCATTTAAGAAAACTGCAGAAAGTGCTGGCAAAAGAAGTGACTTGCTTGATTCACGGGGAAGAAGCTTATAATTCGGCTTTGGAAGCCTCGCAAATCCTTTTCGGTAACGCGACATCCGACGTGTTGAAACGTTTGGATGAAGACACGCTATTGTCCGTTTTCGAGGGGGTTCCTCAATTTGAGGTGGCACGAACGGATTTAGAGGCTGGGATTCCTATCGTGGACTTGATGGCAGAGAAAACTTCCATGATGTCTTCAAAAGGCGAGGCTCGGCGAGCTTTGAAAGGAAACGCGATCAGTATAAATAAGGAAAAAGTGCAGGATCAAGAATTAGTCGTTACTCCCGAATATTTGATTGACGGCAAATTTATCCTTCTACAGAGTGGAAAAAAGAATTATTTCTTGATTACGGTAAAGTAAGCGAGTTGATGGGATAAACGAACAAAGGCTGCAATGCAGCCTTTGTTCGTTTATTGTAATTGGAAATTAATAGGAACCGTGAACGACACTCTCACCGGTTTCTTTCGTTGCTTTCCGGGAATCCATTTCGGCATGGATTGAATGACACGAATGGCCTCCTTGTCGAGGGAAGGATCCACGGATCTGGTGACATTCACGTTTGAAACGCTACCGTCTTTCTCGATGACAAATTGTACAAAAACTTTGCCTTGGATATTATTTTCCTGGGCAACCATCGGGTATTTGATATGTTTGGAAATCCATTTCTGTACATTGCCTCCCGGGAATCTCGGCATCTCTTCAACAACCGCGAATACTTCGGATTCTCCGGAATATTCATCTCCATACCCGTATTCACCCTCGTACCCGCTACCCGTACCGCTAAAGTCGTAGACTCCGTGATTGGCAACGTTGGCTTCCGCGTCTATGATGTCCAGGTTGTCATCTAGATTTATCTCTTCATCTACGATCTCTATCAAGTCGGTTAACCGAGGTGCGGGAGGTGGTGGCGGAAGAGCTTGTTGCATCCGTTGCGTAACGGGTATGATTTCCTCATCCAACTGTTCCTCCGTGTTTATTACTATGAAGCCTTCTTCCATCTTCACGTCGACTTTCCACTCGAAAGCAAGGAATATGCAGGCTAACGCTACGATTAGTCCGATCTCGAAGAAGATTCCTTTTTTGTTTTCGAGGTTTGCCTTTGATGATTTTTTCACTTCCATAATGTTTATTTATGATGGTTAAGCTTATACCTCTAAGGTACAAAAAAATAGCTGAAAATCAAAATGAATGAATGGGAGTTTATCGGGAAATAATCCGGTATTACATCCGATTTAACACGCGATGTCAGGATTAATACATACTTG
>ERZ780198.3390-NODE-3390-length-10896-cov-3.449036_pt1 | contig 10896 bp, 9 predicted proteins | sample MGYA00510979_ERZ780198 | MGnify/ENA primary metagenome ERZ780198 (study PRJEB29588, sample SAMEA2158039) | human gut metagenome | biome: human gut; feature: human-associated habitat; material: faeces | place: Denmark | collected 2008/2010 ...
CGCAGAAACCCAGGTGACGCAACTGAAAAAAATACGGCGTACAGCTGACGCCGAAATTCGATATCGTGGTCGCCAAATCCCACCCGGACTTCGAGATGATTCAATCGCTTGAAGAACTCGAAATGACGGATCAGGACTATATGAGCGTGACGCTGCAGCTCAAGCCGACGGAGAAGATCTACGAATTCGTGCAGGCGGCAGAGGAGCTCAATGCCGAGATCGAACAGGAAGAAGAACGTGTGAGGGAAATGCTTTCCCGCAAGATTGCCGAAAAAGAGGCGGTGCTTCTCGAAAACTGTGAGAAGATGGGGGCGCTGGATCTGGCGCTGGCCAGAGCGATTTATGCAATGAAGCACGATTTGACAAAGCCGGAGATTGTGGAGGAGCATGTGATTTCCTTCGAAGATGGGCGCAATCTGCAGGTGGAGGACATCATCCGGGAAAAGGGCAAGACCTTCTGCCCGATCTCGCTTTCTCTCGCGGACGGCGTGACGATGATCACCGGCGCCAATATGGGCGGCAAAACGATTTCTCTGAAGCTGGCAGGTCAGATTCCGATTTTGGCGCAGTACGGCTTCTTCGTTCCGGCCAAACACGCAAAAATCGGTCTTTCCAACTATATGCAGATTCTCATCGGCGACTCGCAGTCTGTCGAGCGCGGGCTTTCCAGCTTCGGCTCAGAGATGGAGGAACTCAAGGAGATTCTGGATAAGGGGCAGGAGCGCAGCCTGATTCTCATCGATGAGATCGCTTCCGGCACCAATCCGACCGAGGGTACGGCACTGACCAAGAGTCTGGTCGATTACCTGATTAAAAAACCGTATATTTCCTTGATCACGACGCATTTTGAGTCTGTGACCGAGCGGAAGGACATTGTGAATATGCAGGTCCGCGGCCTTGCCGACTGCAACTTCACGCTGCTCAACCGTGAGATCCAGCACGCGAACCGTCGTGACAGGATTAATATCATATCCAAATATATGGACTACCGTCTGTATAGAGTAGATAGCGAAGCACAAGTTCCAAAGGAAGCTCTCAGCATTGCTGCCATGTTAGGAATTAACAAGGAGATTATTGAGGGAGCGAAAAAATATATGAAATAAGGAGAAAAAGGATGAAAAGCAAACTGAACATTGACCCAAAAGTTGTTGACAGCGCTCGCCAGCATGCCGCGAATATCGCGCATGACATGCAGGATTTTATCGATCGCCACACAACGGTATCGACAGAGCGTACCATTGTCAGACTCTTGGGAATCGACGGTGTCGATGAACTCGAGACACCGCTTCCAAACGTGATCGTAGACCATATCAAGGACGCGGGCGCTCTGCCGACAGGCGCGGCGTATTGGATTGGGAACGCCATCGTTCAGACCGGCAAAGATCCGCAGGAGATCGCGGAGGAAGTCGCTGCCGGCAAGTTGGATCTGACCAAGCTTCCGACCTGCACGCAGGCAGAAGCAGCAGAGGCAATCAAACCGGCGATCAAAAAAACCTTTGAAAGAATCGATGCGCAGAAGGCAAAACGTCAGGAGTATCTGGATACCATCGGCGAAGGTCCGGAGCCATACATCTATGTTATCGTAGCAACAGGTAATATCTACGAGGACGTGATTCAGGCACAGGCCGCGGCAAGACAGGGCGCAGACATCATCGCAGTAATCAGAACCACCGCGCAGTCCCTGCTCGACTATGTACCTTACGGTCCGACAACTGAGGGCTTCGGCGGTACATACGCAACACAGGAAAACTTCCGCATCATGAGAAAAGCGCTCGACGAGGTTGGCGAAGAGGTAGGCAGATACATCAGATTATGTAACTACTCCTCCGGTATGTGTATGCCGGAAATCGCAGCGATGGGCGCGCTCGAAAGACTCGACGTCATGCTCAATGACGCGATCTACGGTATCCTGTTCCGTGACATCAACATGCAGAGAACGCTGGTTGACCAGTTTATGTCCAGAGTCATCATCGGCTACTGCGGCATCATCTTCAACTCCGGTGAAGATAACTACCTGACGACAGACGACGCGATCGAAGCGGCACACACCGTAACCGCTTCCCAGTTCATCAACGAACAGTTCGCGGTACTGGCGAACATTCCGGAGAACCAGATGGGTCTCGGTCACGCTTTCGAAATGGACCCGAGCACCGAAGACGGTTTCCTGCTCGAATTATCTCAGGCGCAGATGGCAAGAGAAATCTTCCCGAACGCGAGATTAAAATACATGCCGCCGACAAAGTTCATGACCGGCAATATTTTTAGAGGACATCTGCAGGACGCGCTGTTCAACCTGGTAACCGTATGGACACACCAGTCCCTGCTGCTGACCGGTATGCTGACAGAAGCAGTTCATACACCGCTGATGCAGGATAGATACCTCGCGATCGAAAACGCGAAGTACATCTTCAATAACTGCAGACATCTCGGCGATGAAGTAGAGTTCAAGAAGGACGGTATCATTCAGAAGAGAGCGCAGGAAGTTCTGGGCAAGGCTGACGAACTGCTCGCGCAGGTTGAAAAAGAAGGCCTCTTCTCCACCATCGAAAAAGGTATTTTTGGCGGCGTAAAGCGTCCGTTTGATGGTGGCCACGGTCTGGAGGGCGTTTGCACCAAAGGTGAAAACTACTTCAATCCGTTCATCGAATTGTTTATGGATCATGAATAGGGAGGTGCGCAGCAATGACAGAAAATAAAGTAACAACAGCAACGACTCAGGTTGATTTGACATGCGTGAAGCCTTACGGCGACGCGTTAAATGACGGTAAAGTGCAGTTATCCTTCACGCTTCCGGTTCCTTACGGCGAAGAAGCGGAAGAATGCGCGAAGCAGTACGCAAAAAAGCTCGGCTTGGAAGAACCGAACGTATGCTATTACTGCGAACTGACGAAGGGATATACTTTCTTTAATATTTACGGCAACGCGCAGCCAACCATCGACTATACCGCGATCAAGGTTCCGAAGGTAGAAGGTACCGTCATGGATCGTGTGGAATGCGGCGAGTGGATCGGCGAACACATCGGCAGAGATATCGTTGTGGTCGGCGCTTCCATCGAATCCGACGCGCATACCGTAGGTATCGACGCGATCATTCAGATGAAGGGCTTCCACGGTCACTTCGGTTTAGAAAGATTCAAACATGTAGTCGCTTACAACATGGGCTCTCAGGTTCCTTGCGAAGCTTTAATCGCAAAGGCAAAGGAAGTCAACGCGGATGCGATTCTGGTTTCCCAGACCGTAACCCAGAAGGATATCCATATCAAGCAGCTGACCAAGATGGAAGAATTGATGGAAGCAGAAGGTCTGCGTGACAAGATCATCCTGACCTGCGGCGGCCCGAGAATCTCTCACGAGCTCGCGCAGGAATTAGGTTATGATGCCGGTTTTGGTCCTGGCAAGTACGCGGAACACGTCATGTCCTACATCATGCAGGAAGTTGAAAAACGCGGCTGGCAGAACAAGCCGAACATCGCAGATAGATAATATCATAAATAAAACAGACTGACTCTTGCCCGGCGCTTACTTGCCGGGCAAAGAATTCAGGAAGTTTAAAATAGCTATACAACTTGACAGTAAGCTGCAAACGCGGTAAAGTATTAAGTGATGTATATGTAATACTTAACAGGAAGGTGAAAACATGATTAACAAAATGAAAACTGCTCAGGAAGCAGTAGCCGGCATTCAAGACGGTATGACCATCATGGTCGGCGGTTTCCTCGCGACAGGATCTCCGGAGATCTTAATGGACGCACTTGTTGAAAAAGGTGTCAAGCACCTTACCGTCATCGGCAACGACGGTGGTCTGGATGCAGGCCAGCCTGCAGGCGAATTCGCTGCAAAGACAGCGAGAGGTATCGGTAAATTGCTGGAACACCACATGGTAGACCACATTATCGCCTCTCACCTTGGTGTAAACCCGAAGCTGAACGAGCAGTTCGCGGAAGGCACCCTCAGATACACGCTGGTTCCGCAGGGAACGTTAGCGGAAAAGATCAGAGCGGCAGCTTACGGTCTCGGCGGCGTTTTGACTCCGACCGGTGTTGGTACGCCGATGGAAACAGAGCTCGATGAGCTTGGCAGAGAAAAGAAAGTCGTAGAGATCAACGGCAAGAAGTACTTATTCGAACTGCCGCTGTTCGCTGATTATTCTCTGATCAGAGCTTCTGTTGCTGACAAGTTCGGTAACTACTACTGCTCCAAGGCGACCAAGAACTTCAACTACGTGATGGCAGGCGCTTCCGATCACACCATTATCGCTCCTGAAAAGCTGGTTGAAATCGGTGAAATCGATCCGGATTACTTCGCAGTAGCCGGCGTACTGGTAGAATCAATCGTGGAAGGAGAAAAGAAATGGCAGATTTAAAAGTTAGAATCGCGAAAAGATGCGCGAAAGAATTTAAAGACGGCGAATTCGCCAACTTAGGTATCGGTCTGCCGACCATGGTCGCAGACTATATTCCGGAAGACATTACTGTTACCTTCCACTCCGAAAACGGATTCGCGGGTATCGACGCAGTTGCGGACGCTTCCAACCTCGACGTTGATATCATCAACTCCGGCGGAACTTATGTAACCACTGTTCCAAGAGTCAAGTATTTCGATACAGCGGAATCCTTCGGTCTTGTCAGAGGCGGACACGTCAAAGCGACCGTTCTCGGCGCGATGGAAGTTGCCGAAAACGGCGACCTTGCGAACTGGATCGTACCGGGCAAGAAAGTTGCCGGTATGGGCGGCGCCATGGACCTCTGCGCAGGCTGCCCGGAAGTTATCATTACCATGCTGCACACCCAGAAGGGTAACCATAAGATCTTAAAGAAATGCACCCTTCCGCTGACCGCGGAAAGATGCGTCACCAAGATCATCACCGAAATGGCTGTGATGGAAGTCAGAGAAGACGGTATCTGGGTAACAGAACTGCACCCTGACTACACTTGGGATGAGCTGCAGGCTGCGACAGGCTGTGAGCTGCACAAGGATCCGAATATGAAGGCTATGGAAGAAGAATAGAAACTTGTCTTTTTCGCCCACCGCGTTGTCAACTGCGATTTTCTCAGTGCTCACGTACTTCTATGTACGCTCCGCGCTTCGAAATCTGGTTTCCTAGCGGTGAACGAAAAATCCTGCGTTTCTGTTTCGAGAATTATAAAAACACTAGAGCGGCTCGTAAGAGCCGCTTTTTTGCGTGCTGTTTTGGCTGGAAATATCGGATTAGAAAGATTGCCGAAAAACTTTAGAAATGATATAGTAAACACATGTAACCTTTCTTGCAGAAACGGTGCTTATCAGGGTGAAGACCTTTGATCAGAAACCGGAAAGGAGATGAAGAAGATTTGGACGATAAACAGATCGTGGAACTGTTTCTTTCACGTGATGAAAACGCGATCCGGGAGAGTGCCGCTAAATACGGAGCACGCCTGTACGCTTTGGCTCATGGGATTGTCGCGGATCGGCAGACGGCCGAAGAATGTGAACACGACACATATCTGGAAGCATGGAACCGCATCCCGCCGCATGAGCCAAAAAACTATCTGTACGCGTTCCTTGCGCGGATCACGCGTCATATTGCTTTGAACTGCTGCCGTGATCGTGCTCGGCTAAAACGCAGCGCATTTTTGTGTGAGCTCAGCAGGGAGATGGAAGCGTGCATTCCCTCGCCGGATGATATGGACAGCCGCATCGACGACATGATGCTGCGGGAGATCCTCAACGGATTTCTCGGCGGATTGCCGGAAGAAAAAAGGAACCTTTTTATCCGCCGCTACTGGTATCTGGATTCCATCGCAGACATCGCCGAGCGCTTTGCGCTGTCCGAAAGCAAAGTGAAAACGACGCTTTTTCGCTGCCGCAGACAGCTGCGGGAACATCTTGAAAAGGGGGGTTACAAAATATGAGAGGCAATGATTTTTTGGATAAAATGGAGCTGATCGATCCTGCTTATGTGGAAGCAGCGGACGACAAGCCGAAACGGAAGAAAAGACAGCGAGCCACATGGGGCGCACTCGCAGCCTGTTTTGCGATCATGGTCCTGGCAGGAACCGGGATTCTGCAGGACTTTTGGGCGCAGGATGGACCGCAAAGAGATCCGGATCTGCCGCTGCTGACGATCTCCGAAGAAGCTGAGGGAATGGGATATGAGGGGTATTTTGCCTATGATATCTCGGAACTTGTGAACGCAAACCCATGGAACGAGGAAACGGTGATCGACACGCTGCCTGTTTTCCAAAATCCTTTGACTTATGACAAAAACGATGTCGCCTCGGGAGGCGACGAGGGCAAGATGCGGGAGCTTTTGCTGGATACAGCTAAAAGCCTCGGTCTGAATACCGATCAGCCGGAAGTGGATGAATCCGAAGCGCCGGCCAAACTGAAGATCGCATCCGCAGGGCTGGAGATTGAAGTGGATCAGGCGTTGGGGGCAGAAGTCCGTTTCCGTCCTGCGGTCTCTCTGCCGGAAACCTATCATTTCACGCATTATGCCTCCTACGCGGAAAAAGCGTCGGCAGCGGCATATTTGCAAGACCGGTACCGCGATTTTATCGGCTTTGACGATCCGCAGCTGAATCTTGCGATCGGGGATTATACGATCTACGGACAGCAGACTTACGATGTCCTGTTCTTTGAAAACGGAAAGGATACGGAAGAGAAGATCCTGAACTACAATTTTGATCTGGCGGCCTTTTACTGTGATGACAACGGCGAACTGTTCATCGCGCGGAAATGGCAGGCAGATCTCTCAAAGAAACTCGGAGACTATCCGATCATCCGTGCGGAGGAAGCGAAAGAACTGCTGCTGAATGGAAATTATATCACCACGGTACCTTATGAGATCTCCGGAGCGGAGCAGGTCAAAAAAGTGGAACTCATCTATCGGACCGGCCGGCATGAGGCATGCTATATGCCGTATTACCGTTTCTATGTAGAGCTGCCGCAGGAAGCGCGCGAAAACGGCTTAAAGAGCTACGGTGCCTATTATGTTCCCGCGGTAGAAAGCGCCTATATTTCCAATATGCCGCTGTGGGACGGAGGATTTAACGAATAAGCTACAAATGGGATTAAATGCAAGGGAAGAATTTTGCTGCCTGACGGGAGACAAATCCCGACAAGATTTGACTTCAGCCCAGTTCGCATTTCAGGTTGTTTCTTTGCCAAAAATCAAGTATACTAGGAATAGCAAGTGTGGGACAGACGAAAACACAGACTTCTTGAAAGGAGTGCGAAGAAATGAGCGATACAAGAAAAAAGCAAATTGCGATAGGCGTGGAGGATTTCAAAAAGATTATTGATAAAGATGGATACTTCGTCGATAAAACCTTGATGATACAGAGCTTGATCGAAAGCCAGGCGATGGTAACTTTGTTCATGCGTCCGCGGCGTTTTGGCAAGACGCTGAATCAGTTTATGATTCGCCGTTTCTTTGAGGATGAGAGAACTCGCAGCGGGGAGCGAATTGACAACGGCTATCTCTTTGACGGGCTGAAAATTACTGCATGCGGAGAAGAAGTCCTGCAGCATCAGCAGCAGTATCCTGTGATTTTTTTGAGCCTAAAGTCGGCGAAGCAGCCGAATTTTGAAGAAGCATATAAGAAGATCTGCAGGGCACTTGCAGAGGAATTTCGCAGACATCAGTATCTCCTCGAGGGAAACAGCCTTGCAGACGATCAAAAAATCATGTTTCAAAAGATTATGACGGAGCAAGCGGACTACAGCGCATACAATGACGCACTGAAGTTTTTATCGGAATGCCTGTGGCAATACCATGGCAAAAACACCATGATCCTTATCGACGAGTACGATGTACCGCTGGAAAACGCATATTTGGAAGGCTTTTACGATCAGATGATTCAATTCATCCGATCTCTCTTTGAATCGGCGCTCAAGACCAATCCGTACCTTGAAAAAAGTGTGATTACGGGGTGTCTTAGAATCAGTAAGGAGAGCATTTTTACAGGGCTGAATAATTTAAAGAGCGATAGTGTTCTGCATACCGAATACGGTGACAGCTTCGGATTTACCGAAAGTGAAGTAGAAGCAATGCTTACTTACTATGACCTTGCGGCAGAATTGCCGGAAGTGAAACGCTGGTACGACGGATACCTGTTCAATGACATCGAAATCTATAATCCGTGGAGCATCGTTAACTATGTATATGACCATGACCGCAAGATTACGCAGTTTGCTCTGCCATACTGGTCGAATTCTTCTTCCAACAGCATCATTCGTGAAATGGTCGGAGAAGCGGACGAGGAAGCAAAAGAGGATTTGGAAACTTTGATTAACGGCGGAACGATAGAAAAGCAGGTGCATGAGGACATCACCTACGGCGATATTCATCAGACACAGGATAATCTTTGGAACTTCCTGTTCTTTACGGGCTATCTGAAAAAGGTCGGGGAACGGAAGGAAGGCAATAATCTAAAACTGGAAATGAAGATTCCAAACATTGAGATTGCGACGATATATGAAAACTCCATTTCCTACTGGTTTGAACAAAGGATAAAACAAACCGACCGCAGCCCACTCGTGCGGGCACTGGAAACGGGCGACTGCGAAGCTGCAGAAGACTTCATTAACGAGCAGCTCTTTCAGACCATCACCTATTACGATTATGCCGAGAATTTCTACCATGGCTTTATGGCGGGGCTTCTTGTGAATATTGGCGGCTATCTGGTAAGGTCCAACCGTGAGAGCGGAAACGGCAGACCCGACATCGTGATGACGGAATCAAAATTCCGGGGCAGAGCGATGATTTTGGAACTGAAAATTTCAGACACGATGCAGGGTATGGAAAAGAAATGCGAGGAAGCGCTTACCCAGATTGAAGCGCAGCAATACGCAGTCCCGCTTGCAGAAGACTGCTATCAACCAATTCTCAAATATGCCATCTGCTTCTTTAAGAAAAGATGCATGGTGAAAAAGGCAGAATCACAGGGTTAAGTTGTAAAAAAAGAGAACCTGCCTATCTGATCTATCTGACAAAAGAACTAAGCAACATATACGCCGGACAAGGCTCGAAGCAAGCCGCAGGCTATCGATTTGGCTTGTGAATGCAGGGGAAATAGCGTATACTATAGATGTCAGCAGATATCGAAAATGTTCCGCAGAGAAAGGGCAACAAAATGCGTAAAGAAATAGGCGATACAACGAAAAAGAAAATCTCCATCGGCGTGGAGGACTTCAAAGAAATCATTGATAAAGACGGATATTTTGTCGATAAAACCTTGATGATAAAAGAATTGATTGAAAGCAATGCAAAGGTAACTTTGTTTACCCGCCCAAGACGCTTCGGCAAGACGCTCAATCAGTTTATGATCCGCCGTTTCTTTGAAGATGAGATCACTGAAAAAGGAGAAAAAGTCGATAACGGCTATCTCTTTGACGGGCTGGCGATCGCAGAGTGCGGCGAAGAAATCCTCAAACACCGGCAGCAGTATCCGGTCATCTTTATGAGCCTGAAGTCGGCTAAGCAGGACAGCTACGATATGGCCTACGCGAGCCTGATCGATGAGATCTGCAAGGAGTTTCAAAGGCATAGTTATGTGCTGCAAAATAAGATGCCTGTGCGCAGCCGCGAAATTTTTGAACGGATCGTGCTTGGCAGAGGCAGCAAGGAAGAATACGCCAAAGCGCTCGGTTTCCTCTCCGAATGTCTGGCGAAATATCACGGACATAATGCCTTCATCCTCATCGACGAGTATGACGTGCCATTGGAAAACGCTTATCTGCATGGATTCTACGACAAAATGATCGGCTTCATCCGTTCCCTGTTTGAATCTGCGCTCAAGACGAATCCGTATCTTGAAAAAGGTGTGATCACAGGCTGCCTGCGCATCAGCAAGGAAAGCGTTTTTACGGGTTTGAACAACTTAGCGGTGGAATCGATGCTCAGCATGAACTACCCGGGAGCCTTTGGCTTCACCGAGCCGGAAGTAAAGGCAATGATGGAATACTTTGACCGGGCGGATCAGTATCCGGAACTGAAAAAATGGTATGATGGGTATTGCTTCGGCAAAACCGAGATTTACAATCCATGGAGTATTTTGAATTACCTCTATATGGGAAAGAATGACCCGGACTATTTACCGCGTCCGTACTGGTCGAACACATCTTCGAACAGCATTGTGCGTGAGATGGTAGCCGAAGCGGATGACGAGGCAAAAGAGGACCTGGAAACGCTGATGAACGGCGGCACGATTGAGAAGCGCGTGCACGAAGATATCACCTACGGCGATATCCACCAGACGCAGGACAATCTTTGGAACTTCCTGTTTTTCACCGGCTATCTCAAAAAAGTCAGCGAACGGAAAGACGAGGCAGGAGAGACCCTTTACTTGACGATGAAGATCCCGAACACAGAAGTCAAAACCATCTATCGGGAGTCCATCTCCTACTGGTTCGACCAGCGGATGAAAGAAACCGACCGCGGTCCGCTTCTGCATGCGCTCGAAACAGGAGATTGCGAGGCAGCGGAGGACTTCATCAATAGTCAGCTTGCGGACACCATCAGCTACTACGATTATGCCGAGAACTTTTATCATGGTTTTATGGCAGGACTTCTTGTAAACATCGGCGGCTACCGCGTGAAATCCAACCGCGAGAGCGGAAACGGCAGGCCCGATATCGTGATGACCGAACTGAAATTCAGAGGGCGGGCGATGATTCTGGAACTCAAGGTTTCGGAAACGATCAACGGCATGGAGAAAAAGTGTGAGGAAGGGCTTGACCAGATTGAAAAAGGCAATTACGCGCAGCCGCTTACGGACGATGGGTATCAGCCAATCCTCAAATATGCTGTCTGCTTCTTCAAAAAGGGCTGCATGGTACGCAAAGCGAAGTAACAGGAAGTTTATGAGAGAAAAAGGAAAAAAATAAGAAAAGAGGAATCATATTCCGAAAAAA
>ERZ780198.3399-NODE-3399-length-10875-cov-2.705730_pt1 | contig 10875 bp, 9 predicted proteins | sample MGYA00510979_ERZ780198 | MGnify/ENA primary metagenome ERZ780198 (study PRJEB29588, sample SAMEA2158039) | human gut metagenome | biome: human gut; feature: human-associated habitat; material: faeces | place: Denmark | collected 2008/2010 ...
ACGAGTATTTTTATAGCCAGATCAGAAAATAAGAAAAACGATACGTTGAAAGAAAAAAGGAAACGATAAAATGAAATTAAGTAAGATTTGTGAGGAAATTGAATACACACTTCTTCAGGGAAGCCTTGAGACAGAAGTGCGTGATATTATCTATGATTCAAGAAAGATTGCACCGGAAACGATGTTTGTCTGCATGGTAGGGGCAGTGACAGACGGTCATAAATATATCCCGGATGCGGTCGAAAAAGGAGCTTCCGTGATCGTGCTGGAGAAGGAAGAGGAGGCAGCACAGATTCCAGAAAACATCACGGTGTTAAAAGTGGAGTCCGCTCGTCTGGCACTTGCGCTGATGTCCGCTGCATTGTTTGACCATCCGGCAAGAAAGCTTGTCACCATCGGTCTGACCGGAACAAAAGGAAAGACGACCACCACTTATATGATCAAGAAAGTACTTGAGATGGCAGGAAAAAAAGTCGGACTGATTGGAACCATCGGTGCAATGGTGGGGGAAGAACATCTTCCGTCCAAAAACACGACACCGGAATCCTACGAATTACACCGCATGTTTGCTGCCATGGTGGAGGCTGGCTGCGAATATGTGGTCATGGAAGTTTCTTCCCAGGGGTTAAAATTAGACCGTACAGCCGGTATTTTATTTGATTATGGTATTTTTACCAATATTACGCCGGACCACATCGGACCAAATGAGCATGCAGATTTTAATGAGTATTTGTACTGCAAGAGCCGTCTGTTTACGATGTGTGACGTCGGAATTGTAAATCGTGATGACCCGCACTGGAAAGAAATGATAAAAGATGCGACCTGTGAGATTAAAACATATGGAACAGAAGATGCGGATATGACGGCAACGGAAATTGAGCATGTGAATAACGAGGGAAATCTGTGCATGAAATTCCATGCGAATGGTCTTTTGAACGGAGATATCATTGTTGGTCTGCCGGGACGTTTTAATATTTACAATGGAATGTGTGCGGCGTGTACCGGTGCTCTGTTGAAAATGCCGGAAGAGGTGATTCTGCACGCGCTTGAGCACGTAAAAGTGCGTGGCCGTGTGGAAAATGTTCCGACCGGCAGAGGATTTTCCGTATTGATTGATTTTGCGCATAATGGTGTGAGTACCGAGAGTGTGCTAAAGACTCTGCGTGGTTACAATCCGCACCGGATTATTGCTATTTTCGGATGTGGCGGCAATCGAAGTAAACTGCGCCGTTACGAGATGGGAGAGGCCGTTGGAAATCTGGCGGAACTTGCAATTGTGACAAGTGATAATCCGAGAACGGAAGACGTAATGGATATTGTAAAAGATATTGAGGTTGGTCTGGCAAAGACAAACGGTGAGTATGTGGTGATTCCGGACCGTCAGGAGGCTGTGAATTATGCAGTTGACCATGCTGAGGATGGCGATATGATTATTCTTCTTGGTAAAGGTCATGAAGAATATCAGGAAATCAATGGTGTGAAATACCATTACAGCGAGAGAGAAGCGGTTATGAATGCGCTGGCGCGTTAATTAAAATTTGAATTGAAAAAGAAACTATCAATTTATGCGAAACGATGGCATAAACGGATAGTTTCTTTTTTTTTGGGTATAAGTAAAAAGAGAACGATTCAATGGAGGAATAAAAAATGCGTCAGATTTTAGATTTTAATGAGAATTGGTGGTTTATTCATGCGGATGTAGATGTTTCGGAGGCAAGACCGGGAGAGGGAGAACTTGTTTCACTGCCTCACACATGGAATGCACTGGATGGACAAAAGGGAGATGGAACATATGACAGAGGCAGTTACTGGTATGTAAAAATGTTGGATAAGTGGGAGCCGTCTGCGAAGTATTCTCGTTTATTTTTGGAAATACCGGCGGCGGGGCAGCAGGCAAAAGTGTTTGTAAATGGTGAGTTCGTTGTGAGCCATGAGGGGGGCTATTCAGCGTTTCGAGCCGATATTACGGAAAAATGTACCGAAGAATTTAATACGATAGCAATTTGGTGCAGCAATGAAAAATGTGATGCGATTTATCCGCAGTCGGCTGATTTTACTTTTTATGGCGGGTTGTATCGTGGCGCACATCTGATTTGCGTGCCGGAAACGCATTTTGAACTGTTACACTACGGAGATTTGGGAATCCATGCTGCCACAGAACCAGCTTCGTGGGATAAAGAGGATTTTATGCTTCACATCCGAACAAAGATTTGCGGGGTGGAAAAAGATAATCAGGTGATTTACCAGATTTTTGATGAAGATGGAAAAGAAGTGGCAAGTGCAGCACGTCCGGCGGACTCACCGGATACTTCCATTCCTCTTTATAAACCGCACCGCTGGGATATTAAAAATAGCTATCAGTATACGCTAAAGGCACTCATTATGCGCAATAACGAATGCTTGGATGAAGTGGAACTTAAATTTGGTGTAAGGACTTTTTGCTGTGATCCCGGGCGCGGTTTCCTAATAAATGGAAATTGTGTGCCGCTGCGCGGCGTGAGCCGGCATCAGGATAAATTGTATCAGGGAAATGCACTTACAAAAGAAGATCACATCCGGGATGCTGAGCTGATTGAAGAAATCGGGGCAAATACGGTGCGTCTTGCCCATTACCAGCACGCACAGGAGTTCTATAACGAGTGTGATAAAAGAGGATTTGTTGTTTGGGCGGAAATTCCTTTTATCAGCGTGATGAATGAAGACCCTTTAGCACATGAGAACTGTATAACCCAGTTAAAGGAACTTATTTATCAGAATGACCATCATCCAAGCATTTGTTTCTGGGGCATTTCCAATGAAATTTTGATTGGGGGTATTTCTGAAAAGCTTGTGGAGAATCACAGGGAGTTAAATGCACTTGCTAAAAAGATTGACCCATACCGTCTCACGACGATTGCTCATGTGACGATGACGCCGAAAGACGGTCCGATGCATGAAATTACCGATGTGGAAAGTTATAACCATTATTTTGGCTGGTATGGCGGAAAGACAGAGGACAATGGTCCATGGATGGATGAGTATCATGAAAAATATCCAAACCGCTGCATCGGATTGTCGGAGTATGGCTGTGAGGGAATCATTACCTATCAGGGAGGAAATCCAAAGTGTAAAGATTACAGCGAGGCATATCAGGCAGGATACCACGAATATATGGCTCATATGTTAGAGAGACGCCCTTGGATTTTCTGCTCATATGTATGGAATATGTTTGATTTTGGGTGTGCCGCACGTTCAGAAGGCGGTGTGACGGGAAGAAATAACAAAGGCCTTGTAACGATGGACAGAAAAATTAAAAAGGATAGTTTTTACCTATACAAGGCGTACTGGAATCCAGAACCGATGGTTCATATCTGTGATAAGCGGTATTCGCTCCGCTCTGGGGAAAATACCCAAATCCGCGTGTATACAAATCAGGAAAGAGTGACACTTTTTGTGAATGGGGAAGAAATGGCGGTAAATGAGGTAAAACGTCATGTGGCATCTTTCCCGATTTCTCTTAGTGGAGGAAAAAATGCAATTCTTGTGAAGGCAGGAGATGTATGGGATGCTGTGACGATTGATAGGGTGGAAAAAGAGCCGGAAAGCTATGTATTCCCGGAAGCCAGTGAGAGGGAAGAAGGCGTGGCAAACTGGTTTCAGGAGGTTGGTTCGCTAAATCTTTCAGAGGAAATGAAATATCCGGAGGACAGTTATCATATCCGCTGTACGTTAGAGGAAATCAGTGAAAATGATGAGGCGATGGAACTTGTCACGAAAGCGATGAAATTGATTACCGGTATGACACTTGCAAAAGGGGAAGGCATGTGGGATATGATGAAAAAAATGAAGTTGGAAAGTATGAAGGAAATGCTTGGGGCGATGGCACCGGATGGCTTTTTAGAAAGTCTGAATATGAAATTAAACGAAATTAAAAAGGAGAATTTAAATGGATAAACAAATCAGACCCTTTGGTATGCGTGATAAAATCGGGTATATGTTTGGCGATTTCGGAAATGATTTTACTTTTATCTTATCATCGGCTTTCATGTTGAAATTTTATACAGACGTTATGGGAATTGGTGCCGGTGTGGTGGGAATGTTAATGATGGCTGCTCGTTTTTTAGATGCATTCACGGACATTACAATGGGACAGATTGTGGATCGGAGTAAACCGGGGAAGGACGGAAAATTTCGCCCATGGATAAGGCGGATGTGTGGTCCGGTTGCGATTTCCAGTTTTTTGATTTACCAGTCAGCATTTGCCGGTATGCCATATTGGTTTAAGGTAGGCTGGATGGTTGTCACGTATATTTTGTGGGGATCGATTTTTTATACCGCGGTTAATATTCCGTATGGTTCGATGGCTTCGGCAATTTCTGCCGAGGCAAAGGACCGTGCGCAGCTCTCAACCTGGCGGACGGTCGGAGCAACTCTTGCCGGGCTCGTAATTGGAGCAGGAACACCGATGCTTGCTTATGTTACGGTGGAAGGTCAGACGGTTTTGTCGGGATTTCGTATGACGGTAATTGCCGGTGTATTTTCTGTTCTATCCTTTTTGTGTTATCTGCTGTGTGTAAGACTCACGGCAGAGCGTGTCGAGGTGCCGGCGAGTGAAGGGAAAATCCAGTTCACAAGCCAGTTGAAAAATCTAATGAAAAACCGGGCATTGCTTGGCATTATTGCGGCGGCGATGTTTTTGCTGCTTGCCTTACTTGGCATGCAGGGAATTTCTGCCTATGTATTTCCGGAAGTGTATAATAGCGCCAAGGCACAGTCAATATTTTCGCTTCTCACCAGTCTAGCGGTGTTAGGTGTGTGTGCACCGCTTGCTACACGGCTGTCTGTGCGTTACGGAAAACGGGAATTATCGGCTTTTTCCTGTTTGTTTGGGGCGGTGATTTTGTTTTTGTGTATGGTAATATATCCGAAAAATGAATGGGTGTACGTTGGCTTTTTTGTCCTTGCTTATATCGGAATCGGCTTTTTTAACACAGTTATTTGGGCAATGATAACAGATGTGATTGATGACGCCGAGGTGAAAAACAAGGTGCGCGAGGATGGAACCGTGTATTCCTTATATTCGTTTGCGAGAAAGTTAGGGCAGGCTTTATCGTCGGGGTTAGTGGGGACGATTTTAGCGGCGATTGGATATCAGGCACAGCTTATGCATAATCCGCAGGGAGCAGAGCAGATAGCAAGGCGAGCGGTGATTCTTGACAGGATTTTTCAGATGTCATGTCTGATACCTGCAATCGGACTTTTTATTGTGGCGATGATTTTGCTTTTTGTCTATCCGCTTTCGAAGAAAAGGGTAAACGAAAATATTGCTGAGCTGGAAAAAAGAAGAAATTCTTGACAAGAAGGATATCCGTTGTATAATAGTTGGTGGTGCCAAATTGGTACTACCAATTTGTTATGTTATGTTAAGGAAGAGGATTATGAAATATTTAAAGCAGTTTTTACTTATTCTATGTATCACATTTGTTGGCGAACTTGTCAAATATGTTCTGCCACTGCCAATTCCGGCAAGTATTTACGGTATGGTGATTTTATTTGTGGGTTTGATGACGGGACATATTAAACTGTCTTCGGTGAAGGAGGCAGGGAAGTTTTTGATTGAAATTATGCCGGTGATGTTTATTCCGGCGGGCGTTGGTCTGATGGTATCGTGGAATGTGTTAAAACCTCTTTTAATTCCTGTGGGAATTATTACGTTTGTTAGTTTTGTTGCGGTAGCTGTGGCAACGGGAAAAACGGCTCAGTGGATGATTAAGAAAGATGAGGGGAAAGACCATGAATGAATTTTTAGAGAACTCACTTTTTGCAGGAGTTACCATTAGTCTGCTTGCATATATGGCGGGGGCATTTCTGAAAAAGAAATTTAAAATTGCGCTATTAAATCCACTTTTAATATCAATTATTTTATCGATTGTTGTATTAGTGACCGCAGATATTGATTATGATGTGTACAATGCAGGGGCTTCTTATTTGAGCTGGTTTTTGACTCCGGCTACGGTATGTCTTGCGATTCCTTTATATGAGCAGTGGCAGCTTCTTAAAAAGAATTGGAAAGCAGTTATGTTTGGTATTTTAGCTGGTACACTTACCAGTGGTGTAACAGTTTTTATGTTAGCAAAATTTATGAGTCTGTCGCACACGGAATATGTGACGCTTTTGCCAAAGTCGATTACGACGGCAATTGGCATGGGGCTTTCTGAAGAGTTAGGCGGTTATGTTACCATTACGGTAGCTGTGATTGTTGTTACCGGTGTGGTTGGCAATATGTTTGGTGAGCTTGTCTGCAAGTTGTTTCGTATTACTCATCCGATTGCGAAGGGACTTGCATTTGGCTCTTCCTCACACGCGATTGGAACGGCGAAAGCAATGGAACTTGGTGAAATCGAAGGGGCAATGAGCAGTCTTGCAATTGCAGTTACGGGAATTTTGACCGTAGTATTTTCCCCGTTATTTATGAAATTTATTTAAGAGATTCCATAGGAAAGGAAAAGGTTATGAAACAAACCGGGTGTCAGGAATATCAAAAGGTACTTTCGTATTTTTACGATTTGGTAAAAGATGGTACTTTGACTTGGGGAAGTAAACTGCCGACGGAGCGAAAGATTGCAGAGCAGTTAGGAATTGGGAGAAATTCGGCCAGAGAAGCCATCTGTGTTCTGCATGGCATGGGTGTTGTTGAAAGGAAGCAGGGCTCCGGCAATTATGTTGCGGAGAATATCGGACAGTCTTTTGGCAGCATGATTCAAATGCTTCTTCTTTTAAATGGGGTAACAAAAAGCGAAATCTGCGAGTTCCGCCGCGCTATGGAGAAAATGGCAGGTAAGCTTCTTTTGGAAAATGGTATTGATGAAAAAATCAAAGAAAAACTTTCGGATTTATTACAAACAATGGCTGGATTAACCGGGGAGTCTTTGGCGAAGCGGGATAAGGAATTTCATGATACCCTTGTCTTTGCTACGAAAAATAATTTGCTGATTACGATTATGCAGGCTGTCAGCATTGTGTATACGGAATGTGTTGAATATGACAGCAAAGATTGTCTGTTAGCGAGTCACACGCGGATTTATGAAGCTCTTATAAAAGGGGATGAAAAGGATTTCAACGATGCAATCGATTTTCATTATGATTTGATTGAGAAGCGAGCGTAAGGAGAACACAGGATGAGACAGGAACGAGATTTGACGAAGGGAGCAATTGTAAAGAGTTTGTGGCTTTTTGCACTTCCGCTAATGTTTGGCAATGTGCTGCAGCAGTTTTATAACCTGGTTGATACATGGGTGGTCGGACGTTATCTTGGCAAAAGGGCACTGGCGGCAGTTGGCGCATCGTATACGTTGATGACGTTTTTGACTTCGGTTGTTATTGGTCTGTGTCTGGGGGCAGGTGCCTTTTTTGCGATGGCATACGGCAGGCGAGAAAAGGAGACTTTCCGAAATGGGATTTTTATGTCCTTTACGGCAATTGGCGGTCTTTCGATCGTTTTGACAATATTGTTGTATGGATTTGTAAGACCGCTTACTTATCTTTTGCAGGTGCCGGCGGAAACGGTAGAGGATATGGTAACGTATCTCATATATGTATTTGCCGGATTTTTTGCTACATTTTTGTATAACTATTTTGCAAGTGTGCTCAGAAGTATCGGAAACTCAGTGCTGCCACTTGTTTTCCTTGGAATTTCCGTCGCACTTAATATCGGACTTGACCTTTTATTTGTTGTGACATTCTCGTTTGGCATTGCGGGTGCTGCCGTGGCAACCGTTATCTCCCAGTACACAGCTGGTATCGGTCTTATGCTTTATTTTCTTTTCCGGTATTCCGATTTGTGCCCTGCGAAAAAAGATTTTACATGGGAGAAAAAGAACTTCCGGCAGATTCTTTCTTTGTCCGGATTTACGTGTTTGCAGCAGTCTGTTATGAACTTTGGCATCCTGATGATACAGGGCTTAGTCAATTCCTTTGGCACAACGATTATGGCAGCGTTTTCTGTCGCGGTCAAAATTGACACAATTGCGTATATGCCGGTGCAGGATTTTGGCAATGCTTTTTCCACCTTTATCGCTCAAAACTTCGGAGCAAAAAAGTATGAACGAATCCGCAAAGGAGTAAAAAGTGCGCTGATTACAACAATTGTCTTCTCCCTGTTCATTTCTGTTTTGGTCTTCTTATTCGCCAAACCATTCATGCTGATTTTTGTAGCTCCGCATGAAACGGAGATTCTGAATGTAGGTATCGGTTATCTGCGCATTGAAGGAGTATTTTATTGTGGTATTGGGATTTTATTCCTGCTATACGGATACTATCGGGCCATCCGTATGCCGGAAATGTCTGTAATACTGACCATTGCATCGCTAGGAACACGAGTTGCTCTTTCCTATTGGCTCGCTGCCATCCCCTCTATTGGAGTAACCGGCATTTGGTGGTCTATCCCCATCGGATGGTTTATAGCTGATATGATTGGTATTATTTATTATAAATATAGGAAAAAGCTGAGGAGTAACGACATACATTATTCGGATACAGCTTACACAGAAAGAACCTGAATCTATCCGTGTAAACCGTATAATCCCTAACCGGAAATCACGAGAAAAAACTTCGACAGTACTCCAAAGAATAAATATATAGCTTAAAAGGAAACAGCAATGAAAGTACCTGTCACATAAAGAATATCCTCTTTTTGGGGCACGATACTCGGCGCTGCCAATTTCTGCATTATCGTTTCTCAAAAACGATGTTATGATATATCATTTGCAAAATTAAAAATATATCTCAAAACAAAAGATGAAACGTTTTTGTTACTAAAAGACATCCTTTCCAAGCTGTTTCATCCAAATTTTATGTATTTTTGTAGTCCTATAGAAAGAACAGACTTACAAATGAGAGAAGAAACAACCTGTAAACCTAATTATTCGAACTCAATGGCAGAACACTTGGGTATCCGATTCATGCCGTCTGCCACCGATGAGGTACGTGCCGAAATGCCTGTCGACCACCGTACTTCACAACCCTCTGGCATGCTGAATGGAGGTGCATCATTGGCACTTGCCGAAATTGCAGCCGGACACGGGTCTATGTCTTTATGTCGCGAAGGAGAATATGCATGCGGCATACAAGTAAGTGGAAATCATATATCATCGGTTCCTGTGGGCGGAAAAGTGATTGCCAACGGTCAATTAATTCATCGCGGCAATTCCTCACATATATGGAACATAGATATCACCACTCCCGAGGGGAAACTTGTTTCTACCATTCGTGTCGTTAACTTCATACTTAAAAAGAAATGAATCTACCTAACAGACATATACAGAATTTATTGGATTGCCTGACACGCAGCCGACTCAGTTTTGCTCTCTATCGGCTGCCCTGGACAGACGAATGCTACTTTGTGCTACAACAATCAGGCGATGTGGAACAGTTAGCGGATATTCGGGAATTAAATAAGAAGAAAGGGTTTGTCATGGCTCCCTTCCTTCAGTCCGACCATCATCCGCTGATAGTGATTCGTCCTGATATCACAGCATACGACTGGGATGAAATCAGCGAAGCCATTTCTTCTTTGGAATGTGCCGATGCCTTGTTGACTTGCAAGAACCAGACCGAAAAACTGTCTCCTTTCGTTTCGGAAGAAACAGACAAAGAGCGATATACCCAAGCTTTCGAGCGTTTCATCACTCCCCTTCAAAAGAAACATTTCCAAAAGCTTGTCTTGTCACGTTCTTCCACCAAGCATATCAATGACGATTTTTCGCCATTGGCTGCATTTGTCCGTGCCTGCAACAATTATCCACGCATGATGATTTATTTGTGTCATACTCCTGTTTCCGGTACGTGGGTGGGCAGTACACCTGAAATCTTATTGAGCGGACACGGCAAAGAATGGCACACCGTAGCCTTGGCAGGCACCATGCCGATGCAAAACGAAGTCATGCCAATGGACTGGGACAAGAAGAACCAAGACGAGCAAGGTTATGTGGCAGATTACATTCGTCGGATTATCAAGAAATTTGGCAATAAGATGAATGAGAAAGGCCCCTATACGGCCCGTGCCGGACAATTGGTGCACCTCAAAACCGACTTTTATTTTTTATTAAAGAACACAGATAATATAGGGAATCTACTTCAGGAACTTCATCCTACTCCCGCTGTCTGCGGATTGCCGAAAGAAGATGCTTTCCGATTTATCCTGGAAAATGAAGGATATGACCGCAAGTACTATTCCGGTTTTATAGGCTGGCTCGATCCGGAAGGACGGACTGATTTATATGTGAATCTGCGCTGCATGCACATTGAAGACGAACAGCTGACACTTTATGCGGGTGGCGGATTGTTATCCTCTTCGGAGTTGAATGATGAATGGCAGGAAACGGAAAAAAAATTGCAGACGATGAGGCGTATTCTTGTGTCTGCCCCCCATAATGATTAATCACTAACAAGCTAATCACTATCAATATGTATTCGGATAAGAAAAATATACTTCAGCTAGTTGCACTGCTTGAGGCGCATGGAATTACGAAAGTAGTGTTGTGCCCCGGTAGCCGTAATGCACCTCTTGTGCATACATTGTCTACTCATCCGGGTTTTACTTGTTATGCTATGACGGATGAACGGAGTGCCGGTTATTTTGCAATGGGTCTTGCACTGCATGGCGGGCATCCTGCTGCCATTTGTTGTACTTCCGGTACGGCGTTGCTGAATCTTCACCCGGCTGTTGCGGAAGCTTTTTATCAGAATGTTCCTTTGGTTGTCATTTCTGCGGATCGTCCCGCTGCCTGGATCGGGCAGATGGATGGACAGACAGTACCACAACCAGGCGTATTTCAGACATTGGTTAAGAAGTCGGTAAACCTTCCGGAGATTCATACGGAAGAAGATGAATGGTAT
>ERZ780198.3406-NODE-3406-length-10867-cov-2.800499_pt1 | contig 10867 bp, 10 predicted proteins | sample MGYA00510979_ERZ780198 | MGnify/ENA primary metagenome ERZ780198 (study PRJEB29588, sample SAMEA2158039) | human gut metagenome | biome: human gut; feature: human-associated habitat; material: faeces | place: Denmark | collected 2008/2010 ...
ATAAAAACAGCGACTGCCGACAATATCTCGGCGTCATACAGCTGCTGTCAGAAAACAGCTGTATGGCGCCGAGTTGTTTTTGCCCTTCGCAGCTTTCCAAGGAAAGGTCTTGAGAAATACGCTCCCTTTCGCTATAATCAGGTTATATGGGCAGATTTTGCCCAAATACAGGTTGATCTGTCAAAAAACGTTGCCGCCGCTGGTGACAACAGCAAAAGAGAGGGTATTATGGAGATCCAATTACAGAACCTGACAAAGAAATTTCCGAACCGAAACCGCAAGCATCCGGGGGATGTCACCGCGGTCAACGAATTTAACTTTACGATCCCGGACGGTCAGCTGATCGGTCTGTTAGGACCGTCGGGCTGCGGTAAGAGCACGACGTTAAACCTAATCTGCGGTCTGGAAAAGCCGACCTCGGGCAAAATTTTCTTCGGCGGCGAGGATGTGACGGGCGTGGAGCCGGAGCATCGTGGTGTCGGCATGGTATTTCAGAATTACGCGCTATACCCGCATCTGACGGTGCGGAAAAATATTATGTTCCCGCTGGAGAATTTAAAGGGAAAAGACCGCCTTTCCAAAGAAGAGATGGAAAAGCGCGTGCTGGACGCAGCGAAGATGGTTTCGCTGGAAGAACTGCTGGATCGAAAGCCAAGGGAGCTTTCCGGCGGTCAGCAGCAGCGTGTAGCCATCGCGCGTGCACTGGTAAAAATGCCTCGCGTGCTTTTACTGGATGAGCCGCTGTCGAACCTGGATGCGCGCCTGCGCCTGCAGACCCGGGAAGAAATCCGCAGGATTCAGCGCGAGACGAAAATCACGACGATCTTCGTCACGCACGATCAGGAGGAGGCACTGAGTATTTCCGACCTGATTGTTGTCATGAAAGAAGGCATCCTGCAGCAGATCGGCAAACCGCAGGAGGTTTATGACCAGCCGGCAAACCTGTTTGTGGCAAAATTTTTGGGCACGCCGCCGATCAATGTCTTTTCCGGAAAAGTGACAGACGGTCAGGTAAAAATTGGGGAAGAGACGGTGCTGCTTGCCGATCTGCCTGACCAGGAGGTAACGGTCGGTATCCGTCCGGAGGGCTTTGTCGTGGACGAGGACGGAACGTTTTCCTGTGCATTAAAGGGCATCGAGGTGCTGGGCAGAGATATCAGCATTGTCGCGTCCCATCCGGCTGCGGAAAATGCATCCATCCGCGCGATCGTCGGCTCGACCAGGTTAAATCAGGATATGGCACAGGCAGTTTTCTTCTCGCTGAAAACCGATAAGGTATTTTTGTTTGATGCAAAAGACGGCAGCCGGATTGAGACTGTGTTAAAGCGGCCTGCAGGCAAAAGGAGCTGACCATGAAAAAACAAACCCTCAGGGCATGGCTGTATTTGCTGCCTGCCATTTTATTTCTGGGATTTTTCCTCGTCTATCCGCTGATCGACGTGTTTGTTTATTCGATGGAGGAGGGCTATAACTTTGCGTCCCAGACCTATTTCGGAACCGGATTTTACAACTATTCCTATGTCCTGCATGACCCGTATTTTTTACAGGCGGTCAAAAATACATTCCTTCTGGTTGTCATCACCGTGCCCCTATCTACAGGCTTTGCACTGCTGATTTCCCTGGCACTCAGCTCGATTAAAGCGCTGCGCGACCTGTATCAGACGGTATTTTTCCTGCCCTATGTGACCAATACGCTGGCGGTTGGCATGGTATTTATGGTGCTGTTCCAGAAAACAGAATATACGGACGGTTTAATCAACCTGATGCTGCACTGGTTCGGTGCAGGACCGGTCGATTTTATCAGCGGTCCCTACTGGGCAAAGATGTTTGTCCTGTGCTTTTACACGATTTGGGTCGTTATGCCCTTTAAAATTCTGATCTTGACGAGCGCCCTCGCTTCGGTAAATCCCGACTATTACAAGGCGGCGAAGGTGGACGGAACCTCGAAGACGAGAATTTTCTGGAAGATCACAGTGCCGATGATTTCCCCGATGATTTTTTATCTGATTATTACCGGGTTCATCGGCGCGTTTAAAGCCTACAGCGACGCAGTTGCGCTGTTTGGAACGGATTTGAACGCGGCTGGGATGAATACGATTGTCGGCTATGTTTACGACATGCTTTACGGGGACAGCGGTGGCTTCCCGTCCTATGCTTCCGCGGCGGCAATCCTTCTGTTTGTGATCGTTTTGACGATTACCTGTATCAATCTTCTCGTAAGCAAAAAACATGTGCATTACTGAAAGGCAGACCGTTATGGACAAAGAATTGGATTATGGACAAACCGAAGAACGGGACCGGAAAAAAGCCAGAGCTGGCAAGACAGGAACCTATATTTTTCTGACGTTCTGGGCGCTCGTGGTGCTGTTTCCGTTTTACTGGATGCTTTTAACCTCCGTAAAAAGCTACGGTTCCTATAACGCAGAGCATATCCCGAAGCTGTTTACGCTTTCGCCGACGCTGCAGAACTACGCAGATGCGTTTACTTCTGTACCGCTGGGCAAATATCTGCTCAATACGCTGATTTTCACGGTTGTGACGACGGCGCTGATGATGGTCGTGATCACGCTCGCGGCATATGCGTTTGCACGCCTTTCCTTTCCGGGAAAAAATCTGGTGTTCACGTTTTTTCTGTCCCTGATGATGATTCCGGCGGAGCTGGTCATGATCACCAACTACGCGACGATCACACAGTGGGGCATGCGCAACAGCTTTGCCGGATTGGTACTGCCGTCCGTGACCTCGGTATTTTACATTTATTTATTGAAAGAAAATTTTGAACAGGTTCCAGACGAGCTGTACCGTGCGGCAAAGGTGGACGGAACCTCTGATTTGAAATATCTCTGGAAGGTGATGCTCCCGATCTGCCGCCCAACCCTTGTTACCGTCGGGATCTTAAAGGTCATTGAGTGCTGGAACTCCTATCTCTGGCCGCGTCTGGTGACGGACGATCCGGCATATTATCTGGTTTCCAACGGCATTCAGGAGATCCGGGAAAACGGCTTCGGCAGAGAAAATATCCCTGCCATGATGGCGGCGGTGGTCGTGATTTCGGTTCCGCTGATCGTGCTGTTTTTGGTGTTCCGCAAAAAGATTATGGCGGGCGTATCGCAGGGAGGGGTAAAAGGATGAGACCATTCTGGAAAAAGATGCTGTCCTGTGCGATGGCGTTCGTCTGTCTGACCGGGGCTGCGGCAGGGCTGACCGGATGTCACGGCTCGAAGGAAAGGGCTGCGTTTGAAGTGCCGGAGAACTTCGACACGACAAAGCAGTATGAGATCACGTTCTGGGCAAAAAACGACACGAACATCCGTCAGACGGATATTTACAAAAAAACGATCGCGGATTTTGAGACACTCTACCCGAATATCACGGTCAATCTGAAGCTGTACACGGATTACGGCAAAATTTACAACGACGTTATTACGAATATTGCGACGCAGACGACGCCGAATGTCTGCATCACCTACCCGGACCATATTGCAACGTATTTAACCGGCAGTCAGGTAGTCGTACCTCTGGATGAGCTGATGGCAGATCCCGCCTATGGACTTGGCGGAAGCAATCTGGAATTCGATTCCCCGACGCAGGAGGAAGTAATTCCGCAGTTTTTGAAGGAATGTTCCTTAAACGGACATTATTACGCGCTTCCCTACATGCGTTCGACAGAAGCCTGCTATATCAACCAGGATTATGTGGAGCAGCTGGGCTATACGGTTCCTGACGTGCTGACCTGGGATTTTATCTGGGAAGTCTCTGAGGCAGCTGCGAAAAAGGGCGCGGATGGAAAGTATGTGTTAAATGGGGGCGATGTTATGATCCCGTTTATCTACAAATCCACCGACAATATGATGATTCAGATGCTGCGTCAGAAAAATGCCGGATATTCCACGCAGTCCGGCGAGGTCGAGATTTTCAACGATACGACAAAGGACATTCTGTTTACGATTGCGGATCATGTCCGTTCCGGTGCATTTTCAACGTTTAAGATTTCGAGCTATCCGGCGAATTTTTTAAATGCCGGTCAGTGCGTATTCGCCGTGGATTCCACCGCAGGCGCGACCTGGATGGGCCCCGATGCGCCGCTGTCGGATATCAGCGACGAGGCAAAGCAGTCCTTTGAGGTGGCGGTGCGTCCCGTTCCACAGTATGACCCGGAAAATATGCAGATGATTTCGCAGGGACCCTCGGTTTGTGTTTTTTATAAGGAAGATCCGCAGGAGGTGTTGGCGTCCTGGCTGTTTACCCAGTACCTTCTGACCAGCGACGTGCAGATTTCCTATTCTGAGACAGAAGGCTATGTGCCGGTCACGTCCAAAGCGCAGGAGTCCGCCGAATATCAGGATTATCTTGCGCGGGAGGGCGAGGACACGGATACCCATTACAAAGTAAAAATTGAAGCGGCGAAGCTTTTGTTAAATCATACGCAGGATACGTTTACAACGCCCGTCTTTTCCGGCTCGGCTTCCCTGCGGGATGCGGCAGGACAGCTGATTGAAAAAACGGCAAAATCTGTACGTCGAAAAGAAACCGTGGACGAGGCATACATGGATAAGCTCTTTGATGACGTGACCGCGCTGTATCACTTAAATGATACTCTGCAGAGCACAGCGGGCAAACAGGATCTGGGACCGCTTCCGACGACCTCCGTCGTATTACTCAGTGTGATTGGCGCTGCCTGGGTATTGATTCTTTTGTATGTGGTCTGGCAGCAATTGCAAAAAAGCAAAAGAGGGGATTGATTTTCCGGACATTTCGGCTATAATAAGAGTGTTTAAGCAAAAATGGTTTTCCATGGGACGGGAAACGTCCTGGAGACAAAGGAGAAGAAAGATGAAAAAATTACTGGCAATGGTTCTGACCGTCTCCATGACTGCAGCAATGGTTGGCTGCGGACAGGCAGCAGAAACCACAGAGACAGCAGCTGAGAGCACCGCAGTAGAGACTGTTGAAAGCACTGCAGCAGAAGAGACCGCAACTGAGAGCGCAGAAGAAAGCACTGCAGCAGAAGAAGCAGCAGGCGATGTTTTATCCTATGCAGATTATGTTGCAGCAGATCTGGACAGTGAAGTGACCATCGAGAGCTACGTTCAGGCAAAACAGTCCTGGTGGGAAGACAAGGCTACTGTTTATACACAGGACAAGGACGGCGCATACTTCCTGTATGACATGGCTTGTTCCGAAGAAGATTATGAAAAGCTCGTTCCCGGCGTAAAAATCCGCGTAACCGGTTACAAATCCGAGTGGTCCGGCGAAGTTGAGCTGATGGATGCAACCTTTGAGTTCGTAGAGGGCGCAGACGAATATATCGCTCCTGCAGTTGATGTTACTGACCTGCTTGGCACAGACGAACTGATCGATCATCAGAACCAGCATGTTACCTTTACGGATCTGACTGTAGAAGCGGCTGGTCAGGATGCAGACGGCAACGATGTTCCTTATCTGTACAACTACGATGGTTCCGGTTCTGAGGGCGACGACCTGTACTTCAACGTTTCCAGCAACGGCGAAACCTACACCTTCCTGGTTGAGTCTTATCTGTGTGACAAGGACAGCGATGTTTACAAGGCTGTTAAAAATCTGCAGATCGGTGATACCATCGATGCAGAAGGCTTCCTGTACTGGTATGAGGGCGTAAATCCCCATATCACAGCAATCACAGTAAAATAATCCGACGCTGCAGCTTGCAGCCGATACAGACCGCCGGCGGCTTTTTCGAAAGCCCCGGCGGTTTTGTTATCTTTTCCTTAAATTTTTACGAATTCTGTTTGCCCTGTATTGACTTTGGAAATATTTGTGGATAAAATACAGACTTAGTAAAGATAAGGTTAGGAAAAACAAAGGATAAGGGTTCTAAATGTACTGTGAATGTGAATATGGGGACGGCAGGCTTCCATTATTGTTTATTGTAAATCCTGCAGCCCACTCAGGAGAGGGCTATGCGCTCTGGAAACAGGCAGAAGCAGTTTTGCAGGAGCGCAGCATTCCTTATGAGGTTTATTTTTCGGAAAAGCGCGGCGATGTCAGGCAGCTGGCAAAACGGCTGACGAATGTTTCCGAAGGAGCGGAACGGTTTTTAATTGTGCTCGGCGGAGACGGAACGCTCAATGAAGCCATACAGGGGATGCAGCATTTCGAACAGGTTCGGCTCGGTTATATCCCGACCGGTTCGAGTAACGATCTGGCGCGGGATCTTAAGATTGGGCACGACATCAGGCCTCTGATGAAAAAGCTGCTGGATGGCGGCACAGAGCATCGGATGGATCTTGGATGCGTCACATGGAATGCTGATGGAAAAACGCAAAAAAGGCATTTTCTGGTCAGCTGCGGCATAGGATATGATGCAGCGGTTTGTCAGGAGGCGCTCGATTCCCCGATGAAGGATGCGTTAAACAAACTCGGGCTCGGCAAGCTGACGTATCTTGGGATCGGCTTGAAGCAGATGCTGATGCTGCAGTATTGCAGGGCGTCGATTCGCCTGGACGGCCGGGAGATCATCAAAGCAGGAAAGCTTTTATTTGCGGCGGGAATGATTCACCGCTACGAGGGCGGCGGCTTTTGCTTTTGTCCGAAGGCAGACGATCAGGACGGGCTGCTCGACCTGTGCGTGGTCAATAACGTGCCGAGATGGAAATTCCCGATCATTATCCCTTTTGCATTGAAGGGAAAGCACGGAGGATTTAAAGGCGTGGATCAGTATCGTGCCTCCCGGATTGAAATTCGTACGTCGACGCCCTGCTGGGTGCAGACAGACGGAGAGATCCCGGGAAAGCTCGACAGAATTGAACTGACAGTAGAAAAACAGAAGATTCGGTTTATCGTATAACGATTGTATAGAACATATAAAAATAGAAGAAACGCTGTTTTTCGTGAGGATGGAATCGCTGCCCGGCAGCGAAAGAGGAGAGTAATGAAACGCTATTATGAGAAGTATAAGCATATCATACCGTTGGCAATCTTCGGTGTGATCTACGTTCTGTGGTTTTATTTACTGGAGCACCGCACCAATGTGCAGTATATGGTAGTGCATATGAACATTGATGATTATATACCGTTCTGTGAATATTTTGTCGTGCCGTACCTGCTCTGGTTTGCTTATGTACCAGCTGTGCTCGGGTATCTGTTTTTCAAGGATCGGCGCAACTATGACAGATGTGCAGTTTTTCTGTGTACGGGAATGCTGATTTTTTTGGTGATTTCTACGTTTATTCCGAATATTCAGCATCTGCGGCTTCACACCATGCCGCGCCACAATGTATTTACGGTTCTGGTGAGTCAGCTTTGGCAGACGGATACGCCGACCAACCTGTTCCCCAGTATCCATGTATATAATTCCCTCGGAGCGCATTTCGCGGTGATGAACAATGAAACGCTCTCCGGCAAAAAGTGGGTGCGCAGAGGCTCCCTGATTCTCTGTGTTTCGATCATTTTATCCACGATGTTTATCAAACAGCATTCGATGTTCGACGTTTTGATGGCGTTTATTATGGGCGCTGTGATGTATGCGGCGGTTTATTATTACGACGTCGTAGCCGCATATCGTTTCCAGACAGGCAAGCGACAGCGCAAACGGGCGGGAATCGGATAAAAATAGTTCTTGCGTAATTTGGTAGGCTATGTTAGAATATCCCTCGGCGGCGCACAAGTGTGTGCGACATAAGAACATAAAGGGAGCGATATTATGACAGAGCCTACCAAATATTTTGTGGTGACAAAAAAAGCGGTACCGGAGGTATTATTGAAGGTTGTGGAAGCGAAACGGCTGTTGGAGTCAGGAAAGCTGCCCACCATTCAGGACGCGGTAGATGCGGTTAGTATCAGCAGAAGCTCTTTTTACAAATATAAGGATGATATTTTTCCGTTCCACGACAGTACCCAGGGAAAAACTGTAACGCTTTCGATGCAGATCGAGGACGAACCGGGACTTCTGTCGGATGTGCTTCAGGTCATTGCACAGTTTGGCGCAAATATTCTGACGATTCATCAGAGTATTCCGATCAATGGCGTGGCTGCGTTGAGTATCAGCGTGCAGGTCCTTCAGACGACGAAGGACATTTCGGAAATGCTGGATGCGATGGAGAAGCGGACAGGCGTGCACAGCGTAAAGATTCTGGCGAAAGAATAGAAAACGGAGAACAGCAAAGCATGGTAAAAGCAGCGATATTAGGATATGGTACAGTGGGAAGCGGCGTGGCTGAAGTGCTTTCCTGCAATCAGGAGCTGATTGCAAAGCGTGCCGGTAATCCGATTGAAGTGAAATATATTCTGGATCTGAGGAATTTTCCCGGAGATCCGAATGAGACAAAAGTCGTACATGATATAGAAGTTATTTTACAGGACCCGGAGATTTCGATTGTCTGCGAGACGATGGGCGGAAACGAACCGGCATACACGTTTTCCAAGCGTGCATTGGAAGCCGGAAAGAGTGTATGCACTTCGAATAAGGAGCTGGTTGCAAATCACGGCGCAGAGCTTCTTCGGCTGGCGCGGGAGAATCGCTGCAATTACTTTTTTGAGGCGAGCGTAGGCGGCGGTATTCCGATCATTCGTCCAATTAACGACTGCCTGACGGCGGAGCGGATTGTGGAAGTTTCCGGTATTCTAAATGGAACGACGAATTATATTTTAACAAAGATGGAACAGGAGGGCATGTTGTTTGAAGAAGCCCTTGGTCAGGCGCAGGCACTGGGCTATGCGGAGCGCAATCCGGAAGCAGACGTGGAAGGCTACGATGCGTGCCGCAAAATTGCGATTCTGACCTCCCTCGTAGCGGGAAAGACCGTTGATTTCCACAAAATCCATACGGAGGGCATCACCGGAATCGATCCGACAGATTTTGCCTATGCAAAGAAGCTGGATGCGACAATCAAGCTTCTGGCGGTCAGCCGGGAGACGGAGGATGGCTATCAGATATCCGTCGCGCCGTACCTTCTGAAAAAAGAAAATGCCCTTGCCGGTGTCAACGATGTGTTCAACGCCGTGGCGGTATGCGGCAATACGCTGGGCGATACGATGTTTTACCGACGCGGTGCCGGAAAGCTGCCGACTGCGAGCGCGGTAGTCGCCGATGTGGTGGAATGCGCGAGACATCTACAGAAAACAGTCGGATGCCTGTGGGAAGAGGGCGAGGCAAAAGTCGCCGACTTTGACAGTCAGGAGGGACGCTTCTTTGTCCGGGTGTCAAAGAAAGCCCGGGCGGATGTCGAAAAGGTATTCGGAGCCGTAGTGCCGGTCGTTTTGGACAGCGCTTTGGAGGAATTCGCTTTTGTGACAGAATCCATGCAGGAAGCAGAGTTTGAGAAATGTCGGGAGCAGATCTTCGGATTTGTGAAAAAGATCAGAATCAAGGATTGAAAAAAGACAGGAGAATACAGAGACCATGAGAAAAGTAGTAAAATTCGGGGGCAGTTCCCTTGCGAGCGCACAGCAGTTTAAAAAGGTCGCGGAAATCGTCCATGCAGAAGCATCCAGAAGATACGTTGTACCGAGCGCGCCGGGCAAACGGTTCCGCAAGGACACAAAGGTAACGGATATGCTGTATGGCTGTTACGCGCTGGCGGAGCAGGACGAAGATTTTTCTGAAAACCTGCACCAGATCGAGGAACGCTATCAGGAGATCATTGACGGTCTGTCCCTGACGTTGTCTCTGGCAGACGAGTTTGCTGTTATCGAAAAAAACTTCCGCGCTCATGCCGGAAAGGATTATGCGGCATCCCGCGGAGAGTATTTAAACGGTATCGTAATGGCGGCTTATTTGGGATATGAATTTGTCGATGCGGCACAGGTCGTATTTTTTAAGGAAAATGGCGAATTCGATGCAGTAAAGACCAACGAGGTACTTGGCGAACGCCTTCAGAACATGGAAAACGCGGTTGTGCCGGGCTTTTATGGCGCAAATCCGGACGGAAGCATTCGCACGTTCTCCAGAGGCGGCTCCGATATCACCGGTTCGATCGTTGCAAAGGCGGTTCATGCGGATGTTTACGAAAACTGGACGGACGTATCCGGCTTTTTGATTGCAGACCCGAATATCATCCCGAACCCGGAAAAGATTGAGACGATCACTTACAGAGAACTGCGCGAGCTTTCCTATATGGGCGCGTCCGTGCTGCATGAAGAGGCAATTTTCCCGGTCAGAAGCGAAGGTATCCCGATCAATATCCGCAACACCAACGAACCGGACAACAGTGGTACCTGGATTGTGGAGAGCACCTGTCAGAAGTCGAAATTTGTCATTACAGGTATTGCCGGAAAGAGAGGCTTTTGCTCAGTTAATATCGAAAAAGATATGATGAATTCCGAAATTGGGTTCGGCAGAAGAATTTTACAGGCTTTTGAAGATAATGGAATTTCGTTTGAGCATGTACCGTCAGGCATCGATACGATGACCGTATTTGTACATCAGGATGAATTTATGGATAAGGAACAGAACGTAGTCGCAGCGATCCATCGCCTTGCAAAGCCTGATATGATCGACATCGAGGGCGACCTTGCGCTGATCGCAGTCGTAGGCCGTGGCATGAGATCGACCAGAGGCACTGCGGGACGTATCTTCTCCGCACTTGCGCACGCTAATATCAACGTTAAGATGATCGACCAGGGCTCCAGCGAGTTAAACATCATCATCGGCGTGAGCGACGGGGATTTCGAAAACGCCATTCGCGCGATCTACAATATGTTCGTACTGGTGCAGCTGTAAACAGATCGCATTCTGGCTGCAAAGTTCGTCGGCTGCGGGTGACGCGTTACCGGTCGCACGCAGTGTGAATGTTAGCATCGATAGCGCCGTCACGCGCGCTGTATAAAAATAGGAATACGAGGTCCTGTGCTTTGGGCGCACTCCCGGCACAGGGCTTTTTTGCGCGGC
>ERZ780198.3407-NODE-3407-length-10864-cov-16.242761_pt1 | contig 10864 bp, 11 predicted proteins | sample MGYA00510979_ERZ780198 | MGnify/ENA primary metagenome ERZ780198 (study PRJEB29588, sample SAMEA2158039) | human gut metagenome | biome: human gut; feature: human-associated habitat; material: faeces | place: Denmark | collected 2008/2010 ...
TGTCGTTATAGGATGGTAGGAGGTGCATGCCTACACTATTGCTGAATAGTTACCACTTTGTTCAATTACCCTAAAAATAACTAAAAACCTAAATCAATTACTATTAACCTAAACAATCTATTAACCTTTTGACGATGCAAAGGTAGGCACTTTCGTTTTGACCACCAAATGATAGCAAGTAAAAATTCGATTTTTCTCCCTATTCTTGACATAAATCAACACATGTGTACGGACACACATACTCTTGCAGGTCTTATGCGAATACCTTGTGGAGGTTTTGTTGACTTTCGTATGTGTGTCATACCGAAAGTTGAGAGCCTCTTAAGGCCATTAGAGGAGAAAGAATGCTGCAAAACGAAGTACATTCAAAAGTTTCTTTGTACCTTTGTGCCAAAATTGGCAACTATGGCAGAAAGAAATACAGTGGATATGACCCAAGGCCCTTTGCTGGGCAAGATTCTGCGCTTTGCACTTCCCTTTGCGGCAAGCGGCATCATGCAGCAACTCTTCGTCACCATCGACGTGGCCGTGGTGGGCCGCTTTGCTACCAGTGAGGCGTTGGCTGCCGTGGGCGCCAATACCTTTCTTATCAATCTCCTCATCAACCTTTTTGTGGGTGTCTCCATTGGTTCCAATGCCGTCATCTCCAATTTCATCGGACGCAACGATCGCCATCGTGTTCGCGACGCGGTAGGCACGACGATGATGCTCCCGATCTTTGCCAGCGTCTTGCTGCTGGGTTTCGGCGAGATCTTTGCTCCCAGTCTGCTTCGCCTCATGGGCACGCCTGCCGCCATCCTCGACCAGGCCACCCTCTTCCTGCGAGTCTATTTCCTCGGCATTCCCTTCTTCATGGTCTTCACCTTCGGCCAGGCCGTGCTCCGAGGCAAAGGCGACACCCAGCGCCCGCTCAACATCCTGCTCCTTGCCGGCTGCGTCAATGTGGTGCTCAACCTGCTGTTGGTCATTGTCCTCCACATGGGAGTCGCAGGAGTAGCCACCGCTACGGGCTGCGCCAACGTCTTCTCCGCCTTGGCCATCTTGCGCCTTCTCCGCCGTGAGAAAGGCCCCTTCCGCCTGACGCGCCTCCGTCTTCGCATAGACCGGGCAGCCCTGCGCCAGATCCTTTTCATTGGAGTGCCCGCAGGCGTACAAAGCATGGTCTTCTCGCTGAGCAACATCTTTGTCCAAAGCGCCATCAACGGCTATGGACCTTCGGCGATCGCAGGTGCTGCCATCTCCCTCAACTTCGACACCTACTGCTATTTCCTGCTCACCTCCTTCTGTGGTGCTGCCGTCACCTTCACGGGACAAAACTATGGAGCAGGAAAGATAGACCGCTGCCGCCGCGTCTTTTGGATTTGTATGGGCTGTGGTGCACTGGCCTGTTTCCTCGCCAATATGCTTTTCTACACGCAGTCCGACTTCTTCCTGTGGTTCTTCACTACCGATTCCTCCGTCATCCACTATGCCAAGGTACGCATGGCCACCGTCCTTGTCTTCCAGGCCCTGGCCTCATCCTACGAGATCTCTGCCGCCTCGATGCGCGGTCTCGGCCACAGTATCGAACCGACCCTGCTCACCATCCTTGGCACCTGCGTCCTGCGCTTCGCCTGGGTATTCTTCGTCTGCCCCGTTTGGCCTGGTTTCCGCGAACTGATGCTGTGTTATCCCATATCCTGGATTCTCACGGGCGTGATGGTCTGCGTCAGCTATGTCTTTGTCAGTCGCAAGGCTTACCGCAAACTCTCCCTCTAATTATATAAGTACAGGTACATAGAATATAGCTCACTCAGTAGGGTAGTTTGGCGACTATCATGCGTCCGGACGCATTGTTCCTGCCTGCGTGTTTGCTATCCATGCCCGCCATTGTCTGGAGGTGGTTTTCCTCCCTCGTTTCTTTTTGTGAAATGAGCAATGGGCTGCGCAAACTAATGTTAACCCCATTTTTTTTCATTGAAAGAATAAGGATTTTAGCTGAATCTAAAATCCAAATTCACCGCAAAATCTGCCTTGTCTTTGGAGATTTGTATACTTTTGCACCAAGAAAAGATGTAAAATCATACTTTTGCATAATATAAAGGATACAGACAAAACAAAGAAAGATATGAATAAGACACGATGGACCACCACCCTCATCTCTGCCCTTCTCCTGTTGGCATCTCCTTCTGCCAACGCCCGGAAGTGGACGCTGCAAGAATGTATCGACTATGCGTTGGCACACAACATCCAACTTCGCCGCAACCTCCTGTCGCGACAGTCAGCCCATGAGGACGTGCTGCAGTCGAAGGCCGAACTGCTGCCTTCGCTCACGGCCTCTACCTCCCAGAACGTCTCCTACAACCCCTTCCCCGAGAGCGGGCGCCAGCAGGTTGCCAATGGCTATGTGGAGATGACTACCGACAAGGTCTATTACAACGGATCCTACGCCGTGAGCTTCGACTGGACGATATGGAACGGCAACCAAAACCGCATGAAGATCCAGCAGAACCAACTCACCGAACAGCAGGCCGAGCTCGACTCCGCCATCACCGCCAACTCCATCCAGGAGCAGATTGCGCAGATCTACGTCCAGATTCTCTACACCCACGAGGCCTTGAAGGTAAACCGCCAGAGTCTGGAGTATAGTCAGGCCAACGAACAGCGCGGTAAGGAGATGGTTGAGGTAGGGCAGTTCAGCCAGGCCGACCTCGCCCAGCTCAGCGCCCAGCGCGCTTCCGACGAGTATAATGTCGTGGCTCAGGAGAGCAACCTCCGCGACTACACACGCCAGTTGAAGCAAATCCTCCAGCTCACCGACGACGGCGAGGATTTTGAAGTCAGCATTCCCGACAACGTTACTGGTGACGCCCTGGCCGAGATACCCGGTCTGCAGGCCGTCTATACCCATGCGCTCGCCTCCCGTCCCGAACTCCGCCAGCAGCGCCTCGCCATCGAGAGTGGCGAACTCAGTGTGCGGATGGCCAAGGCCCGCCGTCTCCCGACCGTCTCCATGCAGGGTGGCGTCTCCACCAATGTCACGACGATGAGTGATGCTGCCTACGGATCGCAGTTGAAGACCAACCTCACCACATCGGCAGGTCTGACGCTGAGCGTTCCCATCTTCGACCGCCGCGAGACCCGCACGGCCATCAACAAGGCCAACATCGCCATGGAGACGAGCCGCCTCGCCCTCGAGGAACAGCAGACCACGCTCTATACCACTATCGAGAGCTACTGGATACAGGCCGTCAACAACCAGGCCAAATACAAGAGTGCCCTGGCCAATACGGAGAGCCAGCAGACCAGCTACGAACTGCTCTCGGAGCAGTTTCGCCTCGGACTGAAGAATATCACCGAACTGCGCGAGGCGAAGGAGAACCTACTCGTGGCGCAGCAGAACGAACTGCAGAGCAAGTACCTCGCCCTGTACAATATGCAGATGCTCAATTTCTACAACGGAAAATAATAAAAGATAGATATGAAAAAGATTTCGAAAGTATGGTATCTGGTGGTCGCCTTGGTCGTGTTGGGTGTGGCCGCCTACTTCCTCGGCAAACCCGACACCAAGGAGACCATCTCGTTTGACACGGCCACCGTGGGACAGACGAACATCCAGAACAGTATCACAGCCACGGGTACCATCGAACCGGTCACGTCGGTGACGGTCGGTACACAGGTCTCGGGTATCGTCAGCAAACTCTATGTCGATTACAACTCGGTCGTGAAGAAAGGACAGGTGATCGCAGAACTCGACAAGACCAACCTCCTCTCGGCCCTCAACCAGGCCAAGGCAATGCTTGAGAGTGCGCAGGCACAGGTGCGGTCCGCAGAGAGTAACGTGCAGAAAGCCCAGGCCGACTACAATGGCGTGCGCGCGAGTGCCAGTTACCAGCAGAGCAACTTCAGTCGCTACCAGACGCTCTACAAGAAGGGCCTCATCAGTGCCAACGACTTCGAGAGCGCCCGCCTTAGTTACCAGCAGGTCCAGCAGAATCTCGCCGCCTCAGCCCAGACCATCGCCACGGCGCGCCAGGGAGTGGCCCAGGCCCGCGAGCAGGTCCGCCAGCAACAGGAGCAGGTGAAGCAGGCCCAGACCAACCTCGGCTATGCTACCATCACCTCGCCCATCGACGGCGTGGTCCTGTCCAAGAGTGTGGAGGAGGGACAGACCGTCGCAGCCAGTTTCTCCACCCCGGAACTCTTCACCATTGCCAAGGACCTGACCAACATGCAGGTGGTGGCCAATGTGGATGAGGCCGACATTGGTGAGGTCAAGACCGGCGAGCGCGTCTCCTTCACCGTCGATGCCTATCCCGACGACACCTTCACCGGTACGGTGAAGCAGGTGCGCCAGGAGGCCACGACGACCAACAACGTCGTCACCTACGAGGTCGTCATCAGTGCCCCCAACGCCGACCTCAAACTCAAACCCGGACTGACGGCCAACGTCACCATCTATACCCAGGAGCGTGCGGGCGTGATGGGCGTCTCCACCAAGGCCCTCCGCTTCACCCCCACGCCCGAGACCGTCGGCAAGCAGTATAAGATACAGGATATCGCCAACGCCAAGGCCAAGGTCTGGACCCTTGAGGGCAATGTCCTCCGGGCCCACCGTGTAAGCACGGGCATGAACGATGGCGTCAACACTGAGATTCTCTCGGGTGTGAAGGCAGGACTGAAAGTCATCACTGGCATCACCGTCACCGAACCCGAAGAAGACAAAGAATCTGACGATCAGGAGCAGAGTCCCTTCGCCCCCGGTCCGAAGCGCGACAACAAAAAGGAGAAAGCATGATGGATGAAAGTCAAAAGAAAGTAGTCATCGAGTTGCGCGACGTCAAGCGCGACTTCCTTGTGGGCGAGGAGACTGTCCACGCCCTGCGCGGCGTCTCCTTCAAGATCTACGAGGGTGAGTTTGTCACCATCATGGGCAAGTCGGGCTCAGGCAAATCGACCCTCCTCAATCAGTTGGGCTGCCTCGACACGCCCACCAGCGGCGACTATTTCCTCGATGGTGTGGCCGTGCGCACGATGTCGAAGTCGCAGCGTGCCGTCCTGCGCAACCGCAAGATCGGCTTCATCTTTCAGAACTACAACCTTCTGGCCAAGACCACGAGCGTGGAAAACGTCGAACTGCCGCTGATGTACAACCCCAGCATCACGCCGCAGGAGCGCTTCGACCGTTCCGTGGCTGCCCTGAAGGCTGTGGGGCTGGGGGAGCGCCTTTACCATAAGTCCAACCAGATGTCGGGTGGTCAGATGCAGCGCGTCGCCATTGCGCGCGCCTTGGTCAACAATCCCGCCGTCATCTTGGCCGATGAGGCTACGGGCAATCTCGACACGCGCACCTCCTTCGAGATCCTCGTCCTCTTCCAGAAGCTCCACGCCGAGGGGAGGACCATCATCTTCGTGACCCACAATCCCGACATAGCCCACTACGCCTCTCGCAATATCGAGCTCCGCGACGGACGCATCATCCGCAACGAGGTCAACGACCACATCCTCAGTGCCGCCGAGGGCCTTGCCGCCCTGCCCAAGAACACCGACGAGTGATCATTGAGTCTTACATCAAGCGTATCATATTATGAATATCAGCAATCTTTTGAAAATAGCCCTCCGCGCCATTGCGGCCAACAAGATGCGGTCCTTCCTCACCGCCTTGGGCATCATCATCGGCATCGCGTCGGTGATCACGATGCTCGCCGTGGGCCAGGGCACCAAGAACAGCATCCAGAGCAACATCTCGGAGATGGGATCCAATATGATCATGATCAGTCCGGGAGCCGACATGCGAGGCGGTGTACGACAAGACGCCTCCTCCATGGAGACCTTGAAACTCACCGACTATCAGGCCCTCAAGGACGAGTGCCATTTCATCAAGGCCATCTCCCCCCTCGTCCAAAGTTCCGGCCAGTTTATCTATGGCAACAACAATACGCCGTCGAGTATCTACGGTGCCAACCTCGACTACCTGGAGATTCGCCAGCTGTCCGTCGCCGAGGGCGAGATGTTCACCGAGACCGAGATCAAGTCGGCCGCCAAGGTCTGCCTCCTCGGCCAGACGGTGGTCGATAACCTCTTCCCCGACGGTTCCGACCCCATCGGCAAGGTCGTTCGCTTCAACTCCATCCCCTTCCGCGTCATCGGTGTGATGAAGAAGAAAGGCTACAACTCCATGGGTATGGACCAGGACGACTATGTCCTCGCTCCCTACACCTCCGTCATGAAGCGCATCCTCGCCCAGGACTACCTCCATCAGATCCTGGCCTCGGCTGTCGTGGAAGGTGTCACGGAGCAGGCCACCGACGAGATGACCACCATCCTGCGCCGCACCCACAAACTCAAGGATGCCACCGACCAAGCCGAGGGCGATGAGGACGACTTCAACATTCGCTCCCAGGAGGAGTTGGCCAATATGATGAACAGCACCACCGGCATGCTCACCATCCTCCTTGGCTGCGTGGCCGGCATCTCCCTCGTTGTGGGTGGCATCGGTATCATGAACATCATGTACGTCAGTGTCACCGAGCGCACGCGCGAGATCGGCCTTCGCATGAGTGTCGGCGCCCGTGGCGTCGATATTCTCAACCAGTTTCTCATCGAGGCCATCCTGCTCAGCGTCACCGGTGGCATCATCGGTGTCCTGCTGGGTGTCGGAGCCTCCTACGCCATCAAGGCTTTTGCCCACTGGCCCATCGCCATCGAGCCTTGGACGATCATCATGAGTTTCGCCGTCTGCACCTTCACCGGTGTCTTCTTCGGCTGGTATCCCGCCAAGAAAGCGGCCCGCCTCGATCCCATCGAAGCCATCCGCTACGAGTAAGCCCTTACTTTGGGCAGGCCCTCCTGGGAGACTACTCCCAGGAGCTGGCCTCACTCCTCGGGCAGTATCTCCTCAGGACGCGAGACGAGACAAGTAGCGCCGTGGCGCAGCAGGAAGTCGTGGTCTCTGAATCCCCAGAGCACGCTGATGCAGGGGATGGAGCAGTTGCGTGCCGTCTCTATATCGACGTCGCTGTCGCCGATATAGACGGCCCCCTCGGCTTCCACGCCCAGTTGCTTCATCGCCTCCAGCACGGTGTCGGGCGCCGGTTTCTTGCGGATGTCCTCTCGCTCGCCGATGGCCACCTCCACGGTGTCTGGGAAGAAGTGGCGCGCCAGTTCCTGTGTGGCAGCATAAAACTTGTTGCTCACGATGGCCACGCGCTTCCCTCTACGGCGCAGTTCGCTCAGCAGTTTCTCTATGCCCGGATAGGGCGCCGTGGTGTCGAGACTGTGGTGGAGGTAGTGCTGGCGGAAGGTAGCATAGGCTGCCTCAAACTGTGGGTTGTCCAGTCCTCCTGGCACGGCCCGCTCCATGAGCTTCTTCACACCGTTGCCGACAAACTCCCTCACCTCCTCCAGTGTCCGCTCCGCCATTCCCGTGCTGCGCAGGGCATAGTTGACGCTGGCCGCCAAGTCGCGGATCGTATTGAGCAGCGTGCCGTCCAGGTCGAAAATATACGTCTGATACTCTTTCATACTTACGTACTTATATACTTGGTTGTTTATTGATTGGATAGAATCGCTTTCTATCAAGCGGACGCCCCGTAGCGGCAAGCATCATCCGGTGCTTTCCCTACAGGGCGTCTATCTATGGTTTTGTTTCTTTCCCCAATCGGGTGGGGCAGGTCAGCGGCGGTGGAACCCCTTGCTGCTGGTCAGCGTCCATGTCGGTGTCCATCGATCGACCGTGCTGCCGAAGCTTTGCGCGCCGAGCGGTGTGGTCTCCGTGGCGGCCTTTGCCTTCCTTGGTGTCTCTACGCGCTCCAGGTCGATATAGATCTCGTCGTCATTGCTCTGTCCGACGAGATAGCCGAAGAACGTATAGGCGTTGCGGCTTGTCTCCCATCCGAGGTGGTAGCCGTAGTCCGTGCTGGCGGCATCCATGCGGAAGATCGTGTTGGAGTCGGTATATTTGACGTAGATGTCTCCGTTGCGCGTGTCGATCCACCAGGTGAAGTTCAGCGCCTGCGTGTCTCCTTGGTCGTTTCTATCGACCTCCACGCCCTGTCCCGCATAGCGGTCCTTGGCGTCCTCGCTCCGGTAGAATGTCATCTCCACCGCATATTTCTCCGACACCCGTTTCTTCTCCCCCGGCTTGGCGTTGTCGTCGGTGTAGGTATAGACCATGTCTCCCTGCCACCGTCCGCTCAGCACGGCCACCATTTGGTCGGCCTCGCTGCCGTTGTTGTCATTGTCGGGGTAGTATCCGTTCCAATAGTCGTCGTAGTACCAATCGTCGTCGTCGCAGCTCGTCAGGGCAAACGGGACGGCCAGTAGGGCCATCAAGGCCAACAGTTGGGATAATTTTCTGATGCTCATATTCTTTACGTTGGATGGTTTCTTGTGCAAAAGTAGGCAAATCGCCTGACATCGAAGTCGAACAAATCCCTATTCTTTGGGGGAGAAATCCCTATTTCCCCTTCTCGGCAGTTCCCTTGGTCTGCAGCGGCCTCTGCGCACGGAAGTCCCAGCCGTAGTCGTAGTCGTAGCCGTTGTCCTCCACGCGCTCCAGTTGGAAGAACGACTGCTTGCCGTCTCCACTGTCGATGTAGCCCGTGAAGTAGCTGTCGTCGAGATAGAAGTTGTAGATCCACTCGTCGTCCCATGCGCCAGCATAATGGAGCCTCACGGTGCGCCCGTCGTCTATCACCTGCCAGTCGAAGTGCTGTGCGTAGCGTTGGTGGCCCACGTAGTCTATCTCCCAGCCCTTGCCGTGGCGCGATCCCGGTTTTCCCTCAAAGTGCCACACCGTGTAGTAGGTCTGTCCGTAGCCGCCCCAGCGGTCCTGGTAAAACTCCGTCGAGAGTTGTCCCTCCCATGTGCCCCAGAGCATCATGGCTGTCTCCTGCTCGTCGTCGCAGCTGGTCATCAGCACCCCCGTGAGGAGCATCAGCAGGGGCGCGAGGATGGATCTCATTTGTTTCATAACGTCTTTGCTTGATGATTTTGTTTGCAAATTTAGTACTTTTAAGGATATGACGCAAGTTTTTCAAAATATAATTCGTACTTTTGCATTCGGTTAATCTTTTAATTTTACAACGAATCGAAATGAGAACTGTATATGATTTCTCTGTAAAGGACAGAAAGGGCAAGTTGGTTAGCCTCAAGGAGTATGCCAACGAGGTCTTGCTTATCGTCAATACGGCCACGCGCTGTGGTTTCACTCCTCAGTATGAGGAGCTGGAGCAGCTCTACGAGAAGTACCACCAGCAGGGCTTCGAAGTCCTCGACTTCCCCTGCAACCAGTTTGGCCAGCAGGCCCCGGGTACGGACGAGAGCATCCACAACTTCTGCAAGCTGACCTACGGCACGGAGTTCTCGCGCTTCAAGAAGGTGAAGGTCAACGGCGATGATGCCGAGCCCCTCTTCAAGTTCCTCAAGGAGCAGCGCGGCTTTGCCGGATGGGATGAGAGCCACCCCATCTACCCGGCTCTCCACGAGGCCCTTTCAGCAGCCGACCCCGACTACCAGTCGAAGCCCGACATCAAGTGGAACTTCACCAAGTTCCTCATCAATAAGAAGGGCCAGGTTGTTGCCCGCTTTGAGCCCACCGCCCAGTTTAGCCTCATCGCCGAGGAGATCGAGAAGTGGCTCAAGGAATAATCGCGTACAACTGAAACATAGAATACAATAATGACAGAACAGACAAATCAGATGGAGCACGTCAAGGTGCTTATCATCGGAAGCGGCCCCGCCGGCTACACTGCCGCCCTCTATACGGGTCGTGCTTCTCTCCAGCCGGTGCTCTACTGTGGCCCGCTGACGGGTGGACAGCTCACCCAGACCACCGAGATCGAAAACTTCCCCGGCTATCCCCAGGGAGTCGATGCCAACCAGATGATGCTCGAGTTTAGAGAGCAGGCTGAGCGTTTCGGTGCCGACATCCGCGACGGCGAGGTGGAGAGCTGCGACTTCTCCCAGCGTCCCTACCGTGTGAAGTTCACTGATGGCACGCAGATGACGGCCGATACGGTCATCATCGCCACGGGAGCCTCCGCCAAGTATCTCGGTCTCGACGACGAGAAGAAGTATGCCGGCCAGGGTGTCTCTGCCTGCGCCGTCTGCGACGGTTTCTTCTATCGCAAGAAGGTCACGGCCGTTGTCGGTGGTGGCGACACCGCCTGTGAGGACGCCCTCTATCTGGCCAACCTCTGCAAGAAGGTTTATCTCGTGGTTCGCAAGCCCTACCTGCGCGCCTCCGAGATCATGCAGGACCGCGTGAAGAACCATCCCAACATCGAGATCCTCTTCGAGCACAACGCCATCGGCCTCTTTGGTGAGAATGGCGTGGAGGGTATGCACCTCGTCAAGCGCAAGGGCGAGGCCGACGAGTCACGCTACGACCTCCCGATCGATGGCTTCTTCCTCGCCATCGGCCACCATCCCAACACCGACTTCCTCGGTGGTCAGATCGACCTCGACGAGATGGGCTTCATCGTGACGAAGGGCAAGTCTCAGGCCACCAACATCCCTGGCGTCTATGCCGCTGGTGACGTTTGCGACCCGACCTACCGCCAGGCCATCGTGGCTGCTGGTGCAGGCTGCAAGGCTGCCCTCGAGGCTGAGCGCTATCTGCAGACGCTCTAAGCCACCGGTCCCCTATAACGCCAAACCCAAACAACCCATACAGTCCAACCCAGCCTCATCGGCTGCCGTTGTCCCTCCTGTATGCGTTGTTTGGGTTTTCTTTTGCTTTATCTAGTTGTTAGGGGCGAGCATCAGCTTGTATAATGAAAAACAACAAATACAATATTTACAATATATAACAACCTACACGCTACGCGGTAACTATTCAGCAATAGCGCCCCTTTGAGTTTTTGTCTATAATCCTGATACA
>ERZ780198.3412-NODE-3412-length-10854-cov-5.844986_pt1 | contig 10854 bp, 7 predicted proteins | sample MGYA00510979_ERZ780198 | MGnify/ENA primary metagenome ERZ780198 (study PRJEB29588, sample SAMEA2158039) | human gut metagenome | biome: human gut; feature: human-associated habitat; material: faeces | place: Denmark | collected 2008/2010 ...
ATTATCGAGAGAAAGGTCTTGTTGTACAGAAGCAAATTGTATTTGCTCCTTCAAACATTTTAACACCTCCGTTTATTTAATTATATGTTAAATACACACTAAAGTAAAACAATTTAATTTACAAATGAAAAAAGGAAGTGGTATTACACCACTTCACTTATTGATTATTAAATATTAGCATTTGCTAAATCAGAAGAAGTATCATCAACATAAGAATCATCTTGTTCCTCTTCAGCTTCTAGATTTTCACCATCAGCCTCTTCCGTTGAATTAACGTTCTCTTCTGATTCTTCATTATTAAGGTCATCTTCAGGATCATATGGCTTATGCTCACATTCAAATGAAGTTTCTTCAAGAATACCAGTACCAGCAGGAATTAAGCCACCAATGATAACATTTTCCTTAAGACCTACAAGATCATCTTTCTTACCCTTAATTGCTGCATCTGTAAGAACACGAGTTGTTTCCTGGAATGAACAAGCAGATAAGAATGAATCACTACCAAGAGCAGCCTTAGTAATACCAAGAATTAATGGCTTAGCAATTGGCAATGTACCTTGTTGCTTAATCGCATTTTGACAAGCCTCTCTAAATTGGTTAACTGATACTTCAAATCCTGGAAGAAGATTTGAACATCCTTCTTGAACAACAGATAATCTTCTCATCATTTGGTGAACAATAATTTCAATATGCTTATCAGAAATTTCTACACCTTGAGAACGATATACCTTTTGAACTTCCTCAATAATATACTTTTGAGTTGTATATGCATCTGTAATACGAAGTAACTCTTTTGGATGAATAGAACCCTTCATTAGTTTCTGACCACGCTTAATCGCATCGCCCTTCTTCACGATTAATTCAGCAGTAGCTTCAACTGTATAATTCTTAACTAAATCCTCATCTTCAGGATCAATAGCATTGGCAATTGATACAACAACACCGGCTTTAGTTTTTTGGATATCCTTAACAATACCATCAATTTCAGAAAGAGTAGCCTTTCCTTTTGGCTTACGTGCCTCGAAAAGTTCCTGAACACGTGGAAGACCTTGCGTAATATCGCCACCAGAGGCAACACCACCATTGTGGAATGTTCTCATGGTTAACTGTGTACCTGGCTCACCAATTGATTGAGCAGCAATTACACCAACAGCTTCTCCAACTTCAACGATTTCGTTTGTTGCAAGGTTACGACCGTAACACTTCATACATACGCCTGATTTAGCATTACATGTAAGATTAGAACGAATATATGCAACCTTTATACCTGCTTTATCAAGCTTACTAGCTAAAGCCTCATCAACAAAGTCATTACGACGAGCCAAAACCTCACCAGTTTCTTCATTTACAATATCCTTAGCAAGATATCTACCAAGAAGACGATCTGCAAGTGAAAGTACAACCTTACCATCATCAGATACAATGTCTTCCATCTTGAAGCCCTTTTCAGAACCACAATCTTCACAAGTTACAATAATATCTTGTGAAACGTCGACAAGACGACGTGTTAAATAACCTGATTCAGCTGTCTTTAAGGCTGTATCGGTAGAACCCTTTCGAGAACCATGGGAAGAAATGAAGAATTCTGATACATTAAGTCCTTGGAAGAAGTTTGCCTTAACGGGAACCTCAATAGCCTGACCATTAGTATTAGCCATCAAACCACGCATACCAGCAAGCTGAGCGAAGTTAGAACGAGATCCACGGGAACCAGAATCAGCCATCATGAAAATTGAGTTATCCTTCTTTTGTTTTAGATTATCCCAAAGTCCAGATTCAATGTTATCACGAGTCTTACTCCAAACAGCACATACCTTTTGATAACGCTCTTTTTCAGTTAAAAGACCCATATCACACATTTCATGAATTTGGTCAACCTTAGCCTCTGCAGCCTTAATTTCATCTTCCTTATGCTCATAAACTTCAATATCAGCAATTGAAATAGAAATACCTGAAATTGTAGAATATTTAAATCCTTGATCCTTTAGGCGGTCAAGCATAATAGATGTTTCGGTTGTTTTGAAGCGATCAAATACTTCCGCAATAATCATAGAAAGAGTCTTCTTGATGAATGGCGCCGTCTCAGGACGTGCAAGCATCTCCTCAACAGTGTTCTTCTTTACATCTAAGAAATAGCAATCTGGAGTTTCATTTTGTAAATTATATTTAGTAGGTTCATTAATATATGGGAACTCATCTGGTAAGATTGTATTAAAAATCATCTTACCAACGGTAGTAAATAAATACTTTCCAGTTAAATCCTTACCAGCAAATTTTTTAGTTGGATATGATTTTGGATCCACGAATACACGAGTATGTAAAGTAACCTCGTTATTCTTATAGGCCATATAAGCTTCATCAAAATCCTTAAAGAAATGACCTTCGTTCTTTTCACCTGCACGTTCAAGAGATAGATAATAGTTTCCTAGAATCATATCCTGTGAAGGTGTAACAACGGGTTTACCATCCTTAGGGTTTAGAATATTATTTGAAGCTATCATAAGAAGACGTGCTTCTGCTTGTGCCTCTTGAGATAGAGGTACGTGAACAGCCATCTGGTCACCATCGAAGTCAGCATTGAAGGCTGTACATACTAGAGGGTGAAGACGAATTGCTTTACCTTCAATTAGAATTGGTTCGAATGCTTGAATACCAAGTCTATGAAGAGTAGGAGCACGGTTAAGTAAAATTGGGTGCTCACGAATAACACTTTCAAGGATTGGCCATACTTGGTCATCTTGACGTTCACAAAGACGCTTTGCAGCACCAATTGCAAATCCCTTTTCAGTTAATTGACGAATAACAAATGGCTTAAATAATGTAAGTGCCATTTCCTTTGGAAGACCGCATTGGTACATCTTTAGGCTTGGACCTACAACGATAACAGAACGACCTGAATAGTCAACACGCTTACCAAGTAGGTTTTGACGGAAGCGTCCTTGCTTACCACGAAGTAAGTCAGATAAGCTCTTAAGATGATGATTCTTCTCAACAGCAGCCTTTTTACCACGCTTAGAGTTGTCGATTAAAGCATCAACAGCCTCTTGAAGCATACGCTTTTCGTTTTTTACAATTAAATGAGGAGCATTTTGCTCATACTGTCTCTTTAAACGATTATTACGGTTTAAAATACGACGGTATAAATCATTTAAGTCAGTTGTGGCGAAACGTCCACCATCAAGCTGAACCATAGGACGTAAATCAGGTGGAATAACAGGAAGAACATCAAGTACCATCCATTCTGGCTTATTATCTGAATTATTAAATGATTCTACGACTTCTAGACGCTTAATAACACGATCACGTTTTTGCTTAGATGAAGTCTTAAGCTTCTTACGTAAAGATTCAACCTCTTTATTAAGATCAATCTCTTGTAATAACTTCTTAACAGCCTCAGCACCTGTTAAAGCTTCAAATTGCTTAGGATATCTTTCAGTAAAATCTGAATATTCTCCTTCAGTAAGAATTTGCTTCTTTGTAAGTCCAGGTACTTTACCAGGATTAATTACAATATAAGAAGCAAGGTAAACAACCTCTTCAAGATCCTTTGCCTTTAAATCTAGTAAAATAGCAAGACGTGAAGGGCTGTTTCTTAGAAACCATGTATGAACTACAGGGCTAGCAAGACGAATGTGACCCATACGCTCACGACGTACCTTAGATGAAGTAATTTCTACTCCACACTTTTCACAAACCTTACCCTTAACATCATTACGCTTAGATTTGCCACAAGCACATTGATAATCCTTAGTAGGTCCGAAGATCTTTTCACAGAAAAGTCCACCTGGCTCTGGTTTAAGTGTACGATAATTAATTGTTTCATGAGTCTTTACTTCTCCATGACTCCAAGAAAGGATTTCCTCTGGAGATGCAAGGCGAATACGCATGTATTTATATTTGTTGCTCATAAAATTGGCCCCTCCTTACATACCGAATTTACTAATATAGTCATCATCATTTTCATCAACGATTGATTTATTAATTTCATTTGTTCCATCCTCAGAAATTAATTCAACATGAATACCTAACGCTTGAAGCTCACGGCCAAGTACTCTGAATGATTCTGGAATACTTGCATCTGGGATAGGCCTTCCATCAACAATTGCGTGGAAGACATTGTTACGTCCAACAAGGTCATCTGATTTAACAGTAAGCATTTCTTGAAGTGTATGAGCAGCACCATAGGCTTCTAGTGCCCATACTTCCATTTCTCCGAAACGTTGACCACCATTTTGAGCTTTACCACCCATTGGTTGTTGTGTAACTAAAGTATAAGGTCCAACTGAACGAGCATGTAGTTTATCATCAACCATGTGGTCTAGCTTGATAAAGTACATAATACCAACGTTAACCTTATTTTCAAATGGTTCACCAGTACGTCCATCATAAAGGGTGATTTTTCCATCAGTTGGAACATCAGCTTCCTTCATAATATCCATTAAGTCTTCGTAAGAAAGACCATCAAATACTGGAGTTGCAATCTTAACACCAAGCTTCTTAGCAGCTAATCCTAAGTGTAGTTCTAGTACCTGTCCAATGTTCATACGAGAAGGTACACCTTGTGGGTTAAGAACAATATCTAGTGGACGACCATCTGAAGAATATGGCATATCCTCCTGTGGAAGAACATTAGAAATAACACCCTTATTTCCGTGACGTCCTGACATCTTATCTCCGACACCAATCTTACGCTTTTGAATAATGTATACACGTACAACATCATTTACGCCTGGATTAAGGTCATCACCATTTTTCTTAGAGAAGTGTTGAACAGATTGAACAACACCAGAACCACCATGAGGAACCTTTAATGATGTATCACGGCTATCACGAGACTTATCTCCGAAAATAGCAAGTAATAATCTTTCCTCTGGTGTTGGGTCAGTTTGGCCCTTAGGAGTAATCTTACCAACAAGAATATCTCCTTCTTTAACTTCAGTACCAGGTATAATTATACCATTTTCATCAAGATACTTAGTCATCTCTTCACCAACACCTGGAATATCACGAGTAATTTCTTCCTTTCCAAGCTTTGTATCACGAGATTCAATTGTATACTCTTCAATATGTACAGAAGTATAAATATCATTAATTACAAGCTGCTCGTTCATAATAACGGCGTCCTCGTAGTTATATCCTTCCCAGGTCATGAAACCAACACGAACATTACGTCCTAGTGCTAATTCACCATTTTGCATTGACTGACCATCAGCAATTACATCGCCACGATCAATTCTTTCACCTGGTTTAACAATTGGACGTTGCCAAATTGTTGTAGATGAGTTTGAACGTAAGAATTGATACATCTTATATGTATGAAGATTTCCATCATCTTCACGAACAACAATCTTCTTTGCATCTACATATTCAACGATACCACCCATAGTAGCTACACAAGCAGAACCAGAATCCTTAGCTGCAAAGTACTCCATACCTGTACCTACAATTGGAGCCTCAGGAGCAATAATTGGAACAGCTTGACGTTGCATGTTAGCACCCATTAGTGCACGAGTCGCATCGTCGTGCTCAAGGAATGGAATACATGAAGCAGCAACAGATACTACTTGTTTTGGAGAAACGTCCATATAGTCAACTGAATCTGGAGAAACGATTTCTGTTTCACCATCACGACGACCAATAATCTTTTCTTCAATGATATGTCCCTCACTATCAAGCTTAGTTGAAGCAGATGCAATTACAACACCATTTTCTCTATCAGCTGATAGATATTCAATATCCTCAGAAATATACTTCTTACCATTTTCATCAACTTTAGCAACTAAATATGGAGTTTCAATGAAACCAAAGTCATTCACACGTGCATATGTTGCAAGAGATGTAATAAGACCACAAGATGGACCTTCTGGTGTCTCGATAGGACACATTCTACCATAATGTGAATTGTGAACGTCACGAACCTCTACACCGGCACGATCACGGGCAATACCACCAGTACCTAATGCAGATACACGACGTTTTTGAGTAATTTCGGCAAGAGGATTAATTTGATCCATAAACTGTGATAACTGTGATGAACCAAAGAATTCCTTTAGTGCAGAAGATAGTGGTTTAACATTAATTAAATTTTCAGGAGTAGCCTCATGAATATCAACAGTTGACATACGCTCAACAATATTCTTTTCAAGATGAGCGAAGCCAATGCGGAATTGGTTCTTTAAAAGTTCACCAATTAAACGTAGACGACGATTTCCTAGATGGTCAATATCATCAAGAGAACCTACACCATCATATAGATTAAAATAATAACTTGTAGCAGCTAAAATATCAGATAATGTGATATGTAAAGATTCTTCTCTTTGGTCATTACCAATCATCTTAACAAGCTTAGTTGTATCTCCGATAGTAACAAGACATTCAAGAATTTCACATTCAGGATTTTCTTGACCTAAAACGCCACCAAGATCAACAATCTGGCGGAAGGCTTGACGACCCTTTTTAAGATTTTCAAGAACCTCACCCTCGATTACAGCACCCTTAGGAGCGATAACATCACCATTTGCAAAAGCAAGTTCACCTGTTACATCATCAAAAATATCATCATTAGCAATAATATCATTATTAAGAACATGACCCTTAGCACGATCAAGAACATCAAGCTTAAGATTATACTTATAACGACCAACCTTTTGAAGATCATAGCGGCGATCTTCAAATAAGCGTGAAGCAATAAATGAACGAGCACCATCTACTGGAACTTTTTCACCTTGACGAAGCTTAGCATAAACTTCAACCGCAGCATCTTCACTATTTGTTGAAGTATCCTTCTCAAATGTGGCAGTCATATATGGAGATTCACCATATAAAGCGGTAATTTGTTCATTAGAAGATAAACCAAATGCACGTAAAAGTGTTGTAATAGGAATCTTCTTAGAACGGTCTAACTTACCATACCAAACGTCTCTTGAACCAGTTTCATATTCAATCCAAGCACCACGTGTTGGGATTACCTGACCTGTATACTTAACCTGTCCACTTTTCTTATCAATTTCGTTAGCATAATAAACACCAGCTGAACGAACAATTTGAGAAATAACAACACGCTCAGCACCATTGATGATAAATGTTCCTACTGGAGTCATATATGGAACGTCTCCCATAAATAGCTCCTTTTCCTTTTGTTCACCAGTTACGTTATTATTTAAACGAACTTTAACCTTTAAAGGACGTGAATAATTGATATCACGTAGCTTGCAATCTACGACATCAAATTTTGGGTCCTCAAAACGGAAATCTCCAAAGTAGATTTCAAGATTATTTCCGTCATAGGATTTAATTGGGGATACATCCCTAAATAATTCCTTTAATCCTTCTGTAACGAACCAATCAAAAGACTTTGTTTGAATTTCAATCAAATTTGGAAGTGCAACATCAGTACGCACCTTTGAGTAGTTTCTTCTTACAGACTTCTTTCCATAGTTTACGTTTTTGTAACTCATTAAAGTCACCCCTTGTGTATTTATTTTTGCAAAAATTTAAGCACAAAACGCTATTATAAGCATTTTAACATTATAGACTACTTCGTTCTATTTGTCAAGGCCTCTATAGACCGATTTTAAGATAAAATAGCCTTTTTCTTTAGTTACAATCTCACAATTGCCAAAAATGGCATTCAAGTGGTCAATTGTAGACGGAGCCCCCTGTTTCTTTTGAATTACAACCCAAAGCTCCCCGTTTTGGTTTAAATGTTTAATTGCACCATCATATATTTCATATATGACTTTTTTTCCAGCCCTAATAGGTGGATTAGTTAAAATATAATCAAAGCTTTCTTCTTCCTTAATATTTTCATAGATATTACTTTTTAAAACGGTAACATTTTGTGCTTTATTTTGTTCGACATTTTTCTTAGCAAGGGATATTGCTCTTTCATTAATATCTATCATTTTTATATTAAGATAAGGGTATAGCTTAGCAATTGTAATACCAATTGGAATAAGAATAATAAATGTTACATCAAAAAATACTGGAATGGATAAAATAAACCCTGCATCTAACAAGCTTTTTTTAGTTGAATTTGGTATGAATGTATCAATTAAGGTATAAGAACCAAAATCAATATATTTTTTAGAAAAGACACCAATATCGGATGTAAATAAAAGCTTATTATTTCTAAAGAAAAAAGTATATGTATTAGGATCACTTTTTAAATTTTCCTGTGTTTCACTATAGTAATGATATGCCATATTTTTTCTATATACCTTTAATAAAACTAAAACCCGAGCTCAGTTAAACTCGGGTTATAGGATTTTCTTTTAATTATTACTTAATTTCAACAGCAGCACCAGCAGCTTCTAACTTAGCCTTAAGGTCTTCAGCTTCAGCCTTTGATACCTTTTCCTTAACAGCCTTAGGAGCGCCTTCAACGATTGCCTTAGCTTCCATTAGTCCAAGACCAGTGATTTCCTTAACAACCTTGATAACAGCGATCTTTTGAGCACCTGCATTAGCAAGTACAACATCGAACTCAGTTTGCTCAGCAGCAGCCTCAGCAGCACCAGCAGCAGGAGCAGCAGCAACTGCAGTTGGGTCAATACCAAATTCTTCCTTCATAGCGTCAACTAATTCTTTGATTTCAAGAATAGTCATTTCTTTTAATGATTCAATAAATGTAACTTTGTCTAACTTAGCCATTTTAATTTTCCTCCGTATAATATATTTTATTTTTTTAATGTTTAATTAGGCTTCTTTTTCTTCTGTTAACATGTTAAGACCAATTGATAATTGAGTAAGAGTTCCTAACATACCAGCAGCAAGTTGAGTTAATAATGTTTCGTATGATGGTAATGTTGATAATGTCTTTAATTGATCAAAATCAAATTCCTTACCAGACACAACACCACTAGCAACTTTAACTTTATCATTGTCTTTTGCGAAATTGAATAATTCCTTAGCAGGAGCTACTTCATCCTCATATGAGAAACAAATAGCTTTAGGACCTGTTAAAGTCTCAGCGAAAGTCGTATATCCTGCAGCCTCTGCAGCACGACGGCTGATATTATTCTTTAAAACGCAGATTTCGCAACCACTCTTAAGTAAATTACGTCTTAATTGCATGAAAGCAGCAACTGTAAGTCCTTGGTAGTCAAATGCAATAATTGTCTTTGCCTTTTGGAACTTCTCAACAGCAGCGCTAACAGCTTCTTGCTTCTTAAGAATAACTTCTTTTGCCATAGTATTACCTCCGTTAAAATTCTAATAATAATTAAAAGTCTCTCCTACCTGCATAGAAAAGACTTTAGTTTCTTTTACTATACCTCGGTAGAAATTAAGTGCCAAATGCACGCCTACTTTCTTCGGCATATATTTGATTTTTTTATCTAGAATAATCAGCGATTATTATAGAGCAGTGTCTTCGTTAACCTTAACGCCAGGTCCCATAGTTGTAGAAACGGCGATATTCTTAACGTATGTACCCTTAACAGTTGTAGGGCGAGATTTTACTAACACTGAGTAAATAGTCTTAAAGTTTTCAGCTAACTTTTCAGCGCCAAATGAAACCTTACCAAGTAAACATTGAATTTGACCTGTCTTATCGCAACGGTATTCAACCTTACCAGCCTTGATTTCCTTTACAGCATTTGCAACGTTCATTGTTACAGTACCAGTCTTAGGGTTTGGCATTAAACCCTTAGGTCCAAGTACACGTCCAAGACGTCCTAGTTCACCCATCATGTCAGGTGTTGCAACGATTACATCAAAATCAAACCATCCTTGGTTAATCTTGTTGATCATATCTGAATCACCAACATAATCAGCTCCTGCAGCAGTTGCTTCTTGAGCCTTAGCTCCACGGCAAAGTACTAAAACCTTACGAGTCTTTCCTGTACCGTTAGGTAAAACGATAGCTCCACGAAGGTTTTGTTCAGCCTTACGAGGGTCTAGGTTTAGACGGAATGCAACTTCAACAGTAGCGTCGAACTTAGTTGTAGATGTTTTGCAAGCAAGATCTAATGCTTCTACAAGATCATACTTCTTAGTTGTATCTACAAGCTTAGCAGCTTCAACGTATTTTTTTCCTCTCTTCATATGTATCCTCCTAAAAATGTGGTATAAACGGGATTTCCTCCCACAAGTTTTTAGATCGTAATAAATGGATCCTAAACTTAGTCTTCAATTGCAATACCCATGTTTCTAGCTGTACCAGCAATAATGCGCATAGCAGCTTCAACATCGTTTGCGTTTAAGTCTGGCATCTTCATTTCAGCAATTTCTTTTAATTTTGCTTGAGAAATAGAACCAACTTTTGTAGTCTTTGGATTGCCTGCACCGCTTTGAACTCCGGCAGCCTTCTTTAATAAATCAGAAGCTGGTGGTGTCTTTACAACAAATGTAAATGAACGGTCATCAAAAACAGAGATTACTACTGGTAAAATATATCCAATCTTATCCTTAGTTTGCTCATTGAATTGAGTACAGAAACCAGGGATATTAACACCTGCTTGACCTAGTGCTGGTCCTACTGGTGGAGCTGGATTAGCCTTACCTGCTTGGATTTGTAACTTTACAACTTTTACAAGTTTCTTAGCCACGATAATTCCTCCTTACTTTCATAAATGTGGTATATAGTGGATTATTGATCCTCCCACTATGGACGTGTCATTACACACACGTGCTTATATATTTTATCAACAATGCAAGATATTGTCAAGATTTTTTTAAAAAAAATTAATCAAAGTTAATTTTAAAAGTAAACCTTATCATTAATAATGCTGGTATTTGCCAAATTTAGGCTTTTTATCATCTCTATGCAAACGTTTTCACATAACAAAATGAAAGAAAAATTAAAAAAATTCGCATTTTTCGCCTCTTTATTATAAGGGAGGGTAATTTTGA
>ERZ780198.3418-NODE-3418-length-10846-cov-31.756278_pt1 | contig 10846 bp, 9 predicted proteins | sample MGYA00510979_ERZ780198 | MGnify/ENA primary metagenome ERZ780198 (study PRJEB29588, sample SAMEA2158039) | human gut metagenome | biome: human gut; feature: human-associated habitat; material: faeces | place: Denmark | collected 2008/2010 ...
CCCCATTGTCAAAGGACGGTAAACTGCAACTCTCCGTCAATGGTGGATTTGGTGTTACCAGATCTGTAAGTTATCAAAGCAAAGGCTCGCTTGACGGAATTGACCTTGACTCTTTCGACTACACCGGTTTTATGGATAATTTCTGGGGCGACGCTTCCGGGGATCGCTTCTATTCCGGTCAAAGCGGGTTCCAGGAAAGCTTGACCAGGATCCTCAGAACTGATTTGAGTATTGAGTTAACATTGAATCTGGAACGATTTTCCGTGCAACTCGCCCCTGCGGTCAACAATTCAAGATCCAGATACTCTTTGGATTCAAGAGCGAACACAAACTATTGGGAGACATTCTTGAACATACGTCCATCCTACACATCTCCTCATGAGTTTGAGTTTCAGTCGGATTTCTCCTATGTGATCCTCAGAGGCTATGGCTCCGGGTACGATGATGACTATGTCCGCTGGAACCTGAGTGTCGGAAAGAACATAAAGTCTTTCAATATCACCCTTACCGCTCAGGACTTGCTCGACAGCGCAAGGTCACTGATGCGTACCGTGCAGGATGATTACGTCCAGAACTCCTACACGAATGTGCTCGGCCGCAGGATCATCCTCTCCTTCACATGGAACTTCGGCAAGATGGACGCCTCCAAGAGCGGAGCGGCCCAGAATGCCATGTGGAACATGGCGTACTAAAGCAGATGCCCCAGGAAGCGCGCCTTCTCGGAATCTGACATACCACGCCTGCGGGCATATTCATCAATCGCCTTCTGGCTGACGCGGCGGATTTCAGGATAGGTGGCCTCCGGATGAATGAATATGAGTCCGCAGATGCTGGCGTCCGGAATCATAGCGCAACTGTCCAGCAGCGTGATGCCAAGCCTCTCTGATTCAGGCAGCAACCTAAGAATATCCCGCTTGAGCGTGTGGTCCGGGCAACTTGAATAGCCCGCCGCAGGCTTGATGACCTTCGCCCCGCTGAACTCTGATGGCAATTCTTTATGAATATGCCTGCTCAGCCATTCTGACGCCGCCTCCGCGAGAGTCAGCCGTACGGCCCTGGTAAGCATCGGCCCGTATTCCGTGCCGCAAGCCGGACAGTCGCATCCGGATGGATGTGATTCGGTGCGCACGGAAATCGCGAACATCCCCATAGGCGACTCGAACCCATATTCCTTAGGCGGAACGAAATCGGCCAGTGACCGTTCGCCTTCCTGCCGGAGCATCGGCAGCCGGAAATCTTTGGAGACAATGTCGTCCCCTTCGCTATGACATCCGTCAAACCTTGCCGAAATGGTTATCCGACAAGCGTTTCCGTTCTTTAGTCTATCAATTTCCTTATGTGCGTCGGCACGGAGTTTCCTCAGTTCGTCGTGTCCTGTTCCACTTTTTATTCCCCAGATCGCAGCGAACATATTCCAGTCAAAGAACGGCTCCACTTCCTCTATGCCGAGCCTCTTCCCCGATATGTTCCCGAATGGTTCCCCCTTAATGAAACTGAAGGCCGGGAACGGTTTGACGGGCTTGTGAACGGCCTTTTTCTGTGAAGACTGTGCATAAAGTTCACGAAGATGCTCTTGCTTTTTATGCTCCGCGGCCTCTGTGCCTTCTCTGTCCGTGATAAGCTGGTTTGCAAGCACCGCGCTCGCGGATGCGTCCTGCGCATAGAACACGTGCCCGTAAAGCGGAGCCAGCTTGACCGCCGTGTGGAGCGCCGAAGCCGCCGCCCCGCCCACAAGCAGGGGAGTGTCCATCCCCCTGGCCGTCATCTCTTTGCAGATCTCCTCCATCTGGTAGAGCGAAGGAGTGATCAGTCCGCTGACCCCGATAAGGTCCGCAGAGCACTCCGCCGCCTTCTCCAGAATCGTCTCCTTAGGCACCATGACCCCAAGATCCACGATCTCGAACCCATTGCAACTCAGTACGATCTCCGTGATGTTCTTCCCGATGTCGTGCACGTCCCCCTTGACGGTAGCGAACACGATCCGAGGCTTTTTCACTTCCGACTCTCCGCCCCTCTCCTCAATGTAAGGTTGCAGCAGAGCCACCGCATTCTTCATGGTCTTGGCCGACTTTACCACCTGAGGCAGGAACATCTTTCCCGCCCCGAACAGTTCCCCGACCCGAGCCATCCCGCTCATCAGCGGCCCGTCAATGATCTCCACCGGTTTATCGTACAGGGTCAAGCACTCATTGATGTCCCTCTCCAGTCCAGACGAATCCCCTTTGACTAACGCCCGAACCAGTCTCTCCTCCACAGCCGCTTCGACAGGCTCGGCGACCGAAGAAATATTACTTGATTCCGCTCCCGTCAGCGCGCCCCCTGATGCCGCGAGGCGACCATTCTCCCGGACAGGGCGCGCAGCGCAGGTCGCCTCCGGCCCTTCGGGGCGCGCGCTGACCCCAACAGAATTCTTCTCATCAAGAATCCTCGAAGCCTTCTCAATCAACCGATCCGTAGCCTCGGCATCCGAATCCAGAATCACATCCTCCACAAACTTAAGCAACCCCGGCTCAATCTCATCATAAACCCGCAACATCCCCGGATTCACAATCCCCATATCAAGCCCCGCCGAAATAGCATGGTAAAGAAACACCGAATGCATGGCTTCACGTACAGTATTGTTCCCACGGAAAGAAAACGAAAGATTTGAAATACCTCCCGAAGTCCGACACCCCGGCAGATTCCCCTTGATCCACCGCACCGCCTCAATGAAATCAATCCCGTACCTCGAATGCTCCGGAATCCCCGTTCCCACAGGCAACACATTCACATCGAATATGATGTCACAAGGCCGAACCCCGACTTTGGAAGTCAGCAATGAATATGCCCGCCGGCAGATCTCCACCTTCCTGTCGTAAGTCGTAGCCTGTCCCTCCTCGTCAAACGCTATCACGATAATGGCCGCACCCAACGCATTGATCTCCCGAGCTTTCTCAATGAATATTTCCTCTCCTTCTTTAAGTGAGATGGAATTCACGATGCACTTCCCCTGGGCGTTCTTGAGCCCTGTCACCAACGTCTCCCAATGCGAGGAATCTATCATAATAGCGGCCTTGGCCACAGTCGGATCATTGGAGACATAACGCAGAAACTTCTCCATCTCAAGCCTGGAGTCCAGCATAGCGTCATCCATATTGATGTCGATGATGCTCGCCCCGTTCTCAATCTGCCCGGCGGCGATCTGAAGCCCGGTCTCGTAGTCCCCGGCTGCGATCAGTTTCGCGAACTTGCGTGAGCCCGCCACATTGGTCCGCTCTCCGACATTCGTGAAGTTATTCTTCCTGTCAACCGCCACGCTTTCCAATCCGCTGACATACAGGACGTTGTCCAGCCCTGGAATGGTTCTCGGCGATATTCCTCTGACGGCCTCAGCCACAGCCTTGATGTGCTCGGGAGTTGTTCCGCAGCACCCACCAACGATATTCACGGAACCTGCCAAGGCCATTTTCCGCACTGATTCCGCCATCTGTGAAGGTGTCTCGTCATATTCACCCATCTCGTTCGGCAGCCCGGCGTTAGGGTAGCAGCTCACCGCACAGGCAGCGAAGGATGCGACCTCGGCGATCAGCGGGATCATCTCCTCCGCCCCCAGCGAGCAGTTGAGCCCGAACGACAGCGGCGAGCAGTGCTGGACAGAGCGGTAGAATGCCTCCATAGTCTGCCCCGTAAGCGTCCTCCCGCTGCGGTCACTCATTGACGCAGAAATCATTATGGGAATATCCGATGCTTCGGGAATATGTCCGATCGCATACAAGGCCGCCTTCGTGTTGAGGGCGTCAAAACAAGTCTCGAACAGCAGCAGATCCACTCCACCTTTTACAAGTCCTCTGATCTGAACCTCGAACGCCTCCGCCATCCCGTCAAATGAACATGGACGGAAAATCGGGTCGTTGATGTTCTGGGCAAGGGACAATGACTTGCTTGTCGGCCCGACGCTTCCGGCCACCCAAATCTTGCGTGGAGCCTCATCGGCGGCTTTGCGGGCTATCCGCGCGGCGGCCTCGGCCATCTGCCCGGCTTTCTCTGACAGATTATATTCAGATTGTGAGATGCTGTTGGCACTGAATGAGTTGGCTGTGATTATATCAGCCCCCGCTTCAATATATTCATTGTGTATCTCACCGATCGTTTCGGGATTGGTGAGGTTGAATGATTCGCTGTTGCCTTGTAGGCCCTTGCGCTGAAGCATCGTACCCATCGCTCCGTCTAGGATGAGGATTCGCTTGGAAAGTTCGGTCCTGATGTCGTGCATCGCGTTGGTATATTCATTGATTGTCTAAAAACATTCCCGCAGGATTCCGATGATGTTGGCGGATTTGCCCATCGTGTAGAAGTGAACACCGGGAACTCCGTGAGCCAGAAGGTCTTTGCATTGAGCGGTGGCCCATTCCTGACCTATTTGATAGACCGCCTGTCTGTCGTTCTCGTGGGCGGAGATCTCGCTTGTGAGTTCGAACGGAATGTCGATTGAGAAGGATTCCGGGAGCAGTCTCACTTGCTTTGGAGTTGAGATCGGCTTGAGTCCGGGGATGATCGGGACGGAGATTCCTGCCGCCCTGCATCTGTCCACGAATTTATAGAAGACCTGGTTGTCGAAGAACATCTGGGTTGTGATGTAGTCCGCTCCGGCATCGACCTTGCGCTTGAGGTTCGCGATGTCCTCGTCCATATTCGCGGCCTCGAAATGCTTCTCCGGATAGCCTCCGACTCCGATTCTGAAAAAGCCCTCACAGCCGTTCTCCTTCTCGAAACGGCGTATCGCCCCCACGAGTTCGTTGGCGTGGTCGTAACCTCCAGGGACAGGGGAGAAGCGTTTTTCGCCCGTGAGACAGTCTCCCCTCAGGGCCAGGATATTGGATATTCCCATAAACTTGAAGTCTTGTAGCTGGAACTCGATCTGTTCGGCGGTAAGTCCTCCGCAGATGAGGTGGGGAACCACGTTGACCTTGAATTCGGACTGGATGGCTCCGCAGACGGCGGTCTCGCTGACGCGCCGGCGTATGAGCCGCTTCCGGTAGCTTCCGTCAGGCTGTTCCTCGTAGGTCACCTCGTCCCTGTGGCAGGTGACGTTTATGTATTTGGGATTGAACTCGATGAACGGTCTTATGTCATTCAGGAGTTCATCTTTGGTCATCCCTTTCAGGGGAGGGACTATCTCAAGTGATGGGTATTGCTTCATTTGTTTTCGTTCGTTTTGTTTGCGTGTGTTGATCAGGCTTCGGCCTTCGGATGTTTGATTCCGACAACAGTAAGGACATCGCCATCGACCTTGAACCTGACATCCATATCATTGAATATCATTCCGTAAACCTTGTCAGGATCGTTCTGGTACCTGGGCCTCGGGTCTTGTGCCAATACCTCCTTCAGGGCGGCTACATCGGCCTTTGTCCAGCCTGGGATGGTCACTTCGACAGGCTCAGTGACCTCATCCGCGAACACGACCTTCAACGGCCTCCATTCCTTGTCATCGACAAATCCCGACACGGCATCCGGATGGCTGTCCGCATAAGTGACGTAAGGCTTTATGTCATAAATCGGTGTCCCGTCCATCAGATCCGCTCCCAGAACATTGATCACCGGCCCGATCGGTTTCCCGTCCGAGTCCTTGGCGTCATATTCAATGGATTCTATCCTGACCGACGAGAGCCCAAGTCCGTTAGGCCGGAAAGGGGCGCGGCTGGCGAACACCCCGATCCTCTCGTTCCCGCCAAGCCTCGGCGGCCGTACCGTCGCCTGGAATGGTCGCTCAGCGACTGAGGAACTTGTCTCGGCGGCCGGCCGTGGCTTGTTCCCGGAGAATCCCCAGATCAGCCAGATATATTCAAACCCTTCCAGCCCCCGCACAGCGTCAGTGCTTCGGAACCGAGGCTCGAACACAATCCGACCTTTCAGCTCCGGAACCAATCCGGCCTGCCTCGGAATCCCGAACTTGGTCTTGAACGGCGACCGGAACCGGGCCACCGGCTCAATGAACATAGCTGACCTGATCCCATTTGAGGGCTTCCTCGTTCTGCGGTTTGCGCTCATCGGCAGGATGTCCGACGGCGATCAGGCACAGAACGGAATATTTTTCCGGAATATTCAGAATAGACCTTACCTTTTGTTCCGCCGTCACCCCGGCATCCTTGCTTTCCCTGCCCCTGATGTGGCACCAACAGGAACCCAGTCCAAGATCTTCGGCCTGATATTGCATGGAAACCGCGGCGATGCTGCAATCCTCAACCCACATTTCCTCCTCCCCGGGCTCTCCAAGCACGGCGATCACCACCGGGGCGCCCGCCAGAAACTGTGAGCCGGCCGTCCTGATGCCGGCCAGATCCTCGATCTTCTCCTTATTGTCTGTGACCACGAACCTCCATTTCCTGAGCCCCTTCGCCGTCGGTGACATAAGGGCAGCCCTGAGAATCGTCCATACATATTCATCGCTCACAGGCTCGTCGGTGTAGATCCTGTGGCTTCTGCGCGCCTGCGCAAGTTCCTTGAATGAGTCCATATTCAATTCCTCCTTTACCGCAAATTTACAATTATTATCCGTTATGATGAATATTCAGTGCTGAGACTTTTGCCGCCAATCGCTTTTCGCCGGAAACTGCAAGTGAATATATTCTCAAACCTTAAAACGTTTGATTTTTGTTAAAATAATTGCCTAAACCGCATAAATAGTTATGAAATTTGATAAAATAGTTGCCCTTGTTGGAAAAATGTAATATATTTAGGGTCGTAATAAAGCCTTATCATCCGATGGATAACAAGACAAATTCATTAGAAGTCCCTCAAAAGGGAAACATTCTTATAATCAACACGGGGTCCACAACCACGAAGTTGGGCTACTTCTCAGATGGTGTCAGGGTCTTTGACACCAAGCTTGAGCACACCGCCGAGGATGTCGCCAAATACCCGTCCGTAATGGATCAGGCGGATATGCGTCATCAGGCCATCAAGGATTTTATGGCCTCCAAAGGAATTCCGCTTGAGGATGTGGACATCGTTATGGCGCGCGGCGGGCTTATCGTCCCGGTCATAACTGGAGTCTATAACGTGAACCAGGATATGCGTGATGTCCTGAAAAGCTGCCGTGACGGGAACCACGCCTGCAATCTGAGCGCGATTCTGGCCGATGATGTCGCCAAGGAGATCAACGGGATCCGTGAGGACAAGAAGCTGACTCCTCGTTTCGGGAAATGCGTGGCCTACATCGCCGACCCTCCTATGGCGGACGAGATGCTGCCGGAGTGCAGGATGGGTGGAATCCCTGAGTTCTCCCGCAAGACATTGTTCCACGCCTTGAACTCAAGGGCCATCGTGAGGCGTTACCTCCGTGAGCACGGCCACAAGACCAATGATGTCACAGTGATCGTCGCCCATATGGGCGGTGGCGCGACCATCTCCCTTCACAGGAACGGCAAGGTGATCGACACCAACCACGGCCTTGGCGGAGACGGCCCTATCACTCCTGAGAGATCCGGCTGCTGCCCGCCGTTCGAGCTTATCGACATGTGCTTCAGCGGAAAGTACACCAAGGAGGAGATCCAGAAGAAGCTTGTGGGAAGAGGTGGAGCTGTGGCTTATTTCGGCACAAACAGTATGCTGGATGTCGAGAATATGGCCAATGACGGTAATGAACTGGCTCAAACCTTCCTCAAGGCATACGTTTTGAACATCTGCAAGTACATCGCGGCGATGTCCGCGACCGCTGACGGCAAGATCGACGCTATCCTTCTCACAGGAGGCATAGCGCACAGCAAGATGCTGATGGACGCCATCAAGGCGAAGATCGGCTTCATCGCTCCGGTGGAGGTCTTTCCGGGAGAGGACGAGATCAACAGCCTCGCCGAGAACGGCTATATGATCCTTTCCGGCCAGACGAAAATCCATACATATAATAAGGACAGAATTATTGAAGATTAATTAATACGAATGATGAAGAATATAGATTGGAGCAAGCTGTCTTTCAGCTACACTCAGACCAAGGCATTGGTGTACAGCCGCTGCATTGACGGAAAATGGGAGACACCTACCGTGACAGAGAACTTCAACATCTGCCTCAACAGCTTTGCGGGAATATTCCATTACGCCCCTTCCTGCTTCGAGGGATTGAAGGCGTTCCGCGGGGTTGACGGCAGGATCAGACTTTTTCGTCCGGATAAAAATGCCAAGAGAATGGCGGACAGCGCGACTTATTTGGACATGCCGTACCCTTCAGAGGAGATGTTCATCAATATGTGCGTTCAATGCGTGAAGGAGAACATTGACTATCTTCCTCCGTATGAGGCGAGTGGAGCATCCCTTTATCTGCGTCCTATCCTGATTGGAATCAACCCGCAGCTGGGCATTCATTCGGCGCGTGACGTGATGTTCGCTGTCATGTGTTCTCCCGTAGGGACATATTCAGGAGCTAAGAGTCTCAGCCCAGGAAACGCGGTCATTTCGAGGAACTACGATCGTGCCTCTACATTTGGTTCCGGGTGCTACAAGCTCGGTGCTAACTATGCACAGTCTCTCCATGCTTACAACATCGCCCACAACACTGGTTACCGTGAGCTTCTGTTCCTTGACTCGGCCACGAAGACGACCATCGAGGAGTTCGGATCGTCCAATTTCTTCGCTATCAAGGGCAACACTTACATCACCCCGCGCTCGGGCAGTGTGCTGCCGTCAATTACCAACAACAGTCTCCGTAAGGTGGCGGCTGACATGGGATTGAATGTGGAGGTTCGTCCGATTAAGGTTGAGGAACTTGCTGAGTTTGATGAGGTTAACTCTTGTGGAACGGCTGTGGTCATCACTCCGATCTGCTCGATAGACGACAAGCCTCAGCTTGAGTGTGAGGAGGCTTCACGCCACTATACATTCGGCTCACCGGACAAGTGTGGAGCGGTCAGCGAGAAGCTCTACAACCGCATCATCGGCATCCAGAAAGGACTTGAGGAGGACACCCACAACTGGTGTCTGTTCATCGATTAGGCGATGATTGAATTAGAGGCGATAGAAAAGATTCTTGTAGAAGGCGGGACTGACGAGGCGATCCGTCTGCTTGACGAATATATCACATCCGCTCCGGAGCCTTCCGACCGGGCCTACTATCTTCTGGGCAACGCGCACAGAAAGAAAGGGGACTGGCAGAAGGCCATCAACAACTATCTGGAGGCAATGGCGATAAACCCTGAAAGCCCGGCGGCGAACGCTTATGCGATTGCGAACGAGATCCTCGATTTCTACAACAAGGATATGTACAATCAATAAATATTTAAGGTATTATGGCTAAAATGAAAGGGGCGACCGTCGTCGACACCGAGAGATGCAAAGGCTGCAATCTCTGTGTCGTTGCCTGTCCGCTCGATGTCCTTGCTCTGACGACCAAGGAAGTGAACCGTAAGGGCTACAATTTCGCCCACGAGGTTCTTGCTGACACCTGCACGGGCTGCGCGTCCTGCGCCACTGTCTGCCCGGACGGGTGCATAACCGTTTACCGTCTTAAAACAGTCTAAGCTATGGCAGATCAGGAAATCACATTGATGAAAGGCAATGAGGCCATTGCCCACGCGGCCATCCGCTGCGGTTGTGACGGCTATTTCGGCTATCCGATTACCCCTCAGTCAGAAGTCCTTGAGACTCTGGCCGCCGAGAAGCCTTGGGAGACCACCGGAATGGTTGTCCTCCAGGCTGAGAGCGAGGTTTCGTCGATCAATATGGTCTATGGCGGAGCCTGCACGGGAAAGAGGGTGATGACTTCTTCTTCCAGCCCGGGTGTCAGCTTGATGCAGGAAGGTTTGTCCTATATGGCTGGAGCCGAGCTTCCGGCCCTTGTCGTGGACGTTATGCGTGGAGGTCCCGGCCTTGGAACTATCCAGCCGAGCCAGGCGGACTACTTCCAGGCCTGCAAGGGCGGCGGTCACGGAGACTATCATCTCATCGTGCTGGCCCCTGCCTCTGTGCAGGAAATGGCTGACTTCGTGGATCTTTCCTTCGAACTGGCGTTCCGTTACCGCAACCCTGCGATGATCCTTGCGGACGGTGCCATCGGCCAGATGATGGAGAAGGTCGTGCTTCCTCCGTTCAAGCCGCGCCGCACCGAGGAGGAGATCATCAAGGAATGCCCTTGGGCCACGACCGGACGTGTCGGAGGAAGAAAGCCGAACATCATCACTTCCCTTGAGCTCCGTTCCGAGGAGATGGAGGTCATCAATCTTCGCATCCAGAAGAAATACAAGGAGATAGAGGAAAAGGAAGTCCGCTTCGAGGAGTATCTGCTTGAGGATGCCGAATATGCCATCGTGGCTTTCGGCTCCGCTGCCCGTATCGCCAAGAAGAGCATCGAGATCGCCCGTTCGCAGGGCATCAAGGTCGGACTCCTTCGTCCGATAACCCTCTGGCCTTTCCCTACGAAGGAAGTCCAGAAACTCGCCGGAAAGGTGAAGGGAATCCTCTCACTGGAGATCAACGCCGGCCAGATGGTCGAGGACATCCGTCTCGCTGTCGAGGGCAAGGTCCCAGTACAGCATTTCGGACGTCTCGGAGGCATCATTCCTGATCCGGACGAGGTTGTGGATGCGATCAAACGTCTGTTCTAAATCTGAAGACACAATGACAAGAGAAGAAATAATCGAGAAAGGACAGGTTGTCTATAAGAAACCTACCTTGCTGAACGACACTCCGATGCATTACTGCCCAGGTTGCAGCCACGGAGTTGTGCACAAGATAGTCTCCGAAGTGATCGAGGAGATGGGAATGACGGACAAGACGATCGCCATCTCTCCTGTGGGCTGCGCCGTGTTCGCCTACAAGTACATTGACGTTGACTGGGAGGAGGCCGCCCACGGTAGGGCTCCGGCACTTGCCAGCGCGA
>ERZ780198.3419-NODE-3419-length-10845-cov-17.215014_pt1 | contig 10845 bp, 9 predicted proteins | sample MGYA00510979_ERZ780198 | MGnify/ENA primary metagenome ERZ780198 (study PRJEB29588, sample SAMEA2158039) | human gut metagenome | biome: human gut; feature: human-associated habitat; material: faeces | place: Denmark | collected 2008/2010 ...
TTAAGTGTGCTGTGTTCCCATTGGATAAGAAGTATGGTTTGCCAGAGTTGGCACATGAGATTGTTGACGAGTTGAAGTTCCACTTCAACACTCACTATGGCGATCCTAAGGATTCCATCGGTAAGCGTTATCGCCGTCAGGATGCCATCGGTACTCCATTCTGTATTACCGTTGACCACGAGACTCCAAATGATCATAAGGTAACTCTCCGTTATCGTGATACCATGGAGCAGGAGCGTGTTGCAATTTCTGATCTCCGCAGCATCATCGAGGAACGCGTAAGTATTACTAGCGTATTAAAGAAACTTGGTAATGAAATTAAGAATTTCTAAATATCTCTTCTTGCTCATGATGGCAGTATTCGCCCTGTCATCATGTAGCGAGAATGACAACACCGTAGATGAGTATGCAAACTGGCAGGAGCGTAACGAGAAGGCTTTTGCCGATACTTTGGCGTATGCCCGTCAGCAGATAGCCAACGGCAGCGATGAATGGAAGGTGATACTCAACTGGTCGTTGCAAAACCAGACGCCTAACAAGGATGCCAACGGTAATACAGTTTCTCTTACTTACAAGGATGTTGATTATATCGTTGTTCATGTTCTGGATAAGGGCAAGGGTAGCGGCTGTCCGATGTATACCGATTCGGTGAAGGTGAGCTATCGTGGTAGAATGCTGGGTACAGATACTTATCCTGCTGGTTATGTATTTGATAAGACCTTTGATGGCACATACGATAAGGCGACTGCTCAGGTTGCAACTTATGCGGTAAATAGCCTTGTGGATGGTTTTACCACTGCATTGCTCAATATGCATATAGGCGACCGCTGGATGGTTTACATGCCATATCAGTTGGCTTATGGCACAACCCAGAGTTCGAGTAGCACAATTCCTGCCTATTCAATGCTTTGCTTTGAGATAGTATTGGACAGCTACTACCGCATTGGTCAGGTAGTACCTGGTTCGAGAGCAGTAGAAGCAGGCAAGAAGCAGGGTACTTGGATTACTGAGTAAGGATTTCATAAATTACACCTTATTTATATATAGGGCTCATATCTATTATATATGGGAGTTCATACCTTAATTATTTATATAGGGAAATAAAGAGGAGCGTTCCTGAGATTGCATGATATGGCATTCTCAGGAACGTTTCTTTTTTGTGTTAAGAGACCTTTCTGATGTGTTAACAAGTGTTCGTGTTCGCACACAAATCTTTGATTTACGTCAAAAAATGTTGGATTCATGCATTTTTATGGGAAAAAGTATTGCAGTTTCAAAAAATAGTTGTACCTTTGCATCAGAAAAAATGAGTTTTAGGTTTTTAGTTAGGTAATAGATTTTATAGGTTTAGTTTTTAGGTTTAAGGTTGTTAGTTTTTTTATATTAGGTGTTAGTTAAGGTAAAGAAAGATTGTTTATTCAAGGACGACAGGTATTTAGTTTGTTAGGTTAAATAGGTTGTTTATTCTAGGTTAATGACAGTACTGTCCCGCTTCGGTGGGAGATAAGTTTTGGGAAAAACAAAGGTACGAAACATGTATTAAAAAAATAAAAATGGCGATTCCTTTTTGGAGTCGCCTTTTTTTGCGTTTAAATTATAAATAGGTGACGTTTAAATCATAAATTGATAGATTTTACGTTTTACTCATAAATAGATTGTGTAAATTCATAAATAGAAGAAAAAATGCTATTCAAGAATAAGACAGATTATCTGATGGAGTCTATCCGCTTAGGGCGCCCGATGACAGGCGGTGAGAAGCTGAATCTCATCGCTGGTTTGAGTGTACCCTCCATGCTGGCACAGATTTCTACCGTGCTGATGTTTTTTATTGATGCTTCGATGGTGGGGCATCTAGGCGCTGAGGCTTCGGCAAGTATAGGACTTATCGAGTCAACAACCTGGTTGATAGGTAGCTTGCTGAGTGCAGCAGCCACCGGTTTCTCGGTGCAGGTAGCTCATTTCATTGGTGCCAACGACCTGGTGAAGGCTCGCCAGGTATATCGTCATGCCCTGATATGTGGAGTGGCTTTCAGCCTCTTCGTTACGCTTATCGGTTTAGGCATTCATTCCCATCTGCCTTATTGGCTGGGTGGAGGTGAGGACATCGCTCCCAATTCCTCTCGCTATTTCCTGATTTACAGTCTAGTATTGCCGTTTGTGTTCCTGTATCATATTTCCGAGATGATGCTCAAGTCGGCAGGCAATATGCATACGCCCAGCATCATGGCTGTATTGATATGTCTGTGTGACGTGGCTTTCAATTATCTCTTTATTTATATTATGAAGATGGGTGTGGTGGGAGCAGCGATGGGTACGGCTTTGGCGTATATCAGCATCTCTTTGCCCAATCTCTATCTTTCGGCATTCAGAAACCGTCTACTCAATTTCCGTCAGGATAGGGTACCGTTCAGATGGGTAGAGGAATATGTAAGGCACGCCTGCAAGATAAGTATCCCGATAGCCATACAGAATATCCTGATGAGCGGTGCGCAGATAGTGAGCACCATGATTGTGGCACCATTGGGCAATATTGCCATTGCTGCCCATTCGTTTGCCATCACTGCTGAGAGCCTTTGTTATATGCCGGGTTACGGTATCGGCGACGCAGCATCTACGCTTGTGGGGCAGACGCATGGTGCCGGACGCATGGATCTCTGCAAGAATTTTGCTTATATGACGGTAGGATTGGGCATGGGAGTGATGGCATTGATGGGCGTAGTGATGTATGTCTTTGCGCCGGAGATGATAGGGGTGCTGTCACCGGTGGAGAGTATTCGGGAACTGGGTACAGTCTGCCTCCGAATCGAGGCATTTGCAGAGCCTTTCTTTGCTGCGAGTATCGTGACCTATAGCGTTTGCGTGGGTGCGGGCGATACGATGAAGCCTGCCGCCATCAACTTGAGCACGATGTGGCTGGTGCGCCTTACCCTGGCTTATGGGCTTTCGAAAAGCTATGGCTTGGAGGGAGTTTGGATAGCTATGGCTACGGAGCTTACCTTCCGTGGCATCCTCTTTCTTATCCGCCTCTTCCGTGGCTCATGGATGAAGAGCTTCCAATGTTAGTTTTATGTTAAGATTGCAGGCATTTGGAAAGATAATCTTCCAAATGCTTGCAAATCTTTTAATTTTTATGTAATTTTGCAGCAGAAATAGCTAATAATTACATATTTATTAATAAACAGAGAAGAATGAGATTAAGAAAAATTTTCGCAGCAGCACTGTTGCTGCTCTCTGTGGGAACAGCGATGGCGCAGCAGATGCCACCTATCCCAGTGGATAAGAATGTGAAGATTGGTCATCTTGACAATGGATTGACCTATTACATTCGCCACAACAGTTATCCTGAGCATGTAGCCAGCTTCTATATCGCCCAGAAAGTAGGTTCTATTAATGAGAACGATGACCAGCGCGGTTTGGCTCACCTCCTTGAGCACCTTGCCTTCAATGGTACTGAGCACTTCAAGGACAATACCCTCCAGAACTATCTGCAGAGCATCGGTGTGGAGTATGGCCGTAATCTGAACGCTTATACCAGTGTTGACAAGACCGTTTATTACTTCACCGATGTGCCTACTGCCCGTGTTTCTGCCGTAGATTCATGTATGCTCATCCTGAAGGATTGGAGCAATGGCATCTCGCTTACCACCAAGGCCATCGAGGATGAGCGCGATGTGGTTCACAACGAGTATCGCATGCGTATGGTAGGTCAGCAGCTCATGTTGGAGCGTGCTCTCCCTAAACTCTATCAAGGCGAGAAGTATGGCTATCGTCTGCCTATCGGTTTGATGAGCGTTATCGACGGATGTAAGCCTGAAACACTCCGTGCTTACTATCGTAAGTGGTATCGCCCGGATAATCAGGCTATTATCGTTGTTGGTGATGTAGACGTTAACCATATTGAGGGCAAGATCAAGGAGCTTTTCTCAGGCATTAAGGTGCCTAAGGATGCTGCTAAGGTGATTCCTGTTCCTGTAGCTGATAACGATACAGCCATCTACGTAGTGGATAAGAACAAGGAGCAGCAGTATGACATCATCAACATCATGATGAAGAACGAGACAACTCCTGATTCATTGAAAGGTACTTTGCCATATCTGCTTGAGGGTTATTTGAAGAATGTGGCAACCTCTATGCTCAATGCTCGTTTTTCTGAGATGGCCCGTGAGGCAGATTGTCCATTCCTGCAGGGAGGTAGTGATATTGGCAACTATCTGGTTTCCAGTACAAAGGATGCTTTCTCAGTGGTAGGCGTGGCTAAGCCGGGCAAGGTGAAGGAGGCATATGCTGCCTTGATGCGCGAAGCTAAGCGCGTGCATGATTTCGGCTTTACGGCTTCTGAATATCAGCGTGCCAAGGACGAATTCATGAGTCATGTTGACAAGACTTACGAGAACCGTGCCAAGATGAAGAATGAGCAGTTTACCACTCAGTATGTTGACCATTTCATCTCTAACGAGCCAATTCCTTCTGTAGAGGATGAAACTCAGATCTATAAGATGGTAGTGCCACGCCTTTCTGTAGATGTGGTTAACAGTGCCGTGAAGCAGTTGATCTGTACTACCGATACCAACCTTGTAAGCATGGTGTTCATGCACGAGGCAGAGGATGCCGTTTATCCAACCGAACAGGAACTTGCCGACATCGTGAAGCAGGTGCGCAGCGAGAAGCTTGAGGCTTATGTGGACAATGTGAAGCAGGAGCCGCTGATGGCTCAGGCACCTAAGGCAGGCAAAATCAAGAAGACTGAGGAGAACAAGCAGTTGGGCTTCAAGAAGCTTACCCTCTCCAACGGAGCCAAAGTAATTATCAAGAAGACAGACTTCAAGGACGATGAGATTCAGTTTGCTGCTTCTGCCAACATCGGTTATGCAGCTTATCAGAATGACCCTATCAATGCGCAGAATGCCAGTGCCGTATGGGGATTGAGCGGTTTGGGCGAATTCTCTAGCAATGATTTGGAGAAGGCACTTGCCGGCAAGCAATGTGGTGTAGATTTCTCTTTCTCTACCTTCCGTCACGGTTTGAGCGGTACTACCACTCCTAAGGATCTTGAGACGATGATGCAGCTGGTTTATCTCAATATGACCAATGTTACTAAGGATCAGAAGGCATTCGACAACATGAAGAATACCTATACTACAGTTCTTGCCAACAAGAGCAATAACCCTAGGCTTGTATATCAGGACTCAGTACAGAGCACCCTTTACCTGGGTAGCAAACTGGCTCGCATTCCTGAGGCTTCCGACATCCAGAGCATCGATTATGATGCCTGTCTCGAAATGTGGCATCAGCTCTACAGTAATGCCAAGGATTTCACTTTCTACTTTGTAGGCAACTATGATGAGAAGGTGCTCCTCCCACTCATCGAGCAGTATATTGCCTCTCTCCCTAACCAGGGCATGAAGATCAAGATCAAGAACCAGCCAATGCCTTGTGCTACAGGCAAGGTGAGCAATGTATTCACTAAGGCTATGGAGAATCCTCAGAGCCAGGCTCGCGAGATGTGGTTTGCCAAGATGCCTTATACCCAGAAGAGCAGTGTGCTGGCAGATATGGCAGCACGCCTCCTGGAGATGAAGTATCTGCGCAGCATCCGCGAGGAGTTGAGTGCTGCTTATTCTGCAGGTGCCATCTATGGCGTTTTCTTTGACGCAGACAACAAGGTGCAGATTACCATCAATGGTATGGCTCAGCTGAATCCAGAGAAGGCAGATGTTGCCATCCCATGCTTCTTCAAGGGTATGGACGAGGTGATTGCCAAGGTTGATGCTGACGATTTGCAGAAAGTAAAGGAGATTCTCTTGAAGCAGGCTGGCGTGGATGAGAAGACCAACGGTTACTGGATTCAGACCTTGGGTATGTTCGACCTTCACAAGGTTGATAATTACAGCAACTATAAGAATCTCGTGAAGTCAATCGATGGCGCTCAGATTTCCGACTTCCTCAAGAATGTTATCTTGAAGAGTGGCAATCATGTAGAGGTTATCATGAAGGGCGAGAAGAACAAGTAATTCTGATTTGGATATCTGGATATTAGATAGAAAATGAAAAAATCCCGTTGTACGTACCATGCAAGATGGACGACAACGGGATTTTAACTTTTGTTTTTCCCAAAAATTTCAGTTCCTCTTAAAATTTAAGAGTCGTTCTGAAAAATCTCTCTCATTTTCAGTTTTCGGGGTTCTGTTTCCCTGAATCATTCTTTCTCCCTGTTGGGAAAAATAGATTCAGCAGAATCTCTCAACCGAATGTCATTCTGAAAATAATCTCTTTCTAAGAAGAATCTTGTCTCTTGTTCGCTAAAAATCAAAAGACTTAATCTCTTCTTCTTGCCTTAGAGGCAAGCGCCTCGCGGCGTTCATTAAGAATCTGCTGGCATCTGTCGATTGCCTGATTCTGATTCTCTGAATTTACCTTAATTAAATCATTCATAACCTATTGTGAATTTTAAAACGTTGCAAAGATAGGATATTCTGTTCATTTTCGGGGATACTTTTTGATAAAATATGTCTATTTTTCGTTCTTTTTTGATTTATGTCAAAAAAATGTGCAATCGTTAACACAAAATCGTCACATTTCATTCGTTTTATGAAACATTTATGCAACAAATTAAACCTTTTCTCCTGTTTTTCATCTATTATAATAGTTTTTCCTCATTTATGATGGGAAATATGAAAGTGAAGAAAGCGAATGATATAAGAGAATTAGATTTAAACAAATAAATAGAAAGTAAAAATGAAAAAGGTATTTCTTTTCGCTGCCCTTGTGCTTGCATGCACAGCTGGCAGCAATGCTAGCGCTATGAACGAAGCAGCGCTGAATGCTTCCAATTCTGAGTTGATGCCGGTTAAGAAGTCAACTAAGAAGACTACTAAAAAAACTTCTTCCAAGAAGACGACAGCTAAGAAATCTACTGCTTCTGCGTCTACAGCATCTGCAGCTCCTACAACTTCTTCTTCTGCTGCTGCATCTGCAGCAACCACTACTACCGCTAATAATACTTCTGCTACCGGCAATTCGGCAGCAACCGTAGCAGGCGTATTGGGCGCTATCCTGGGTGGTAGCAATGCAGGTAATGGCAGCAACTCAAGCAGTAATGTAGGAAGTATAATCAACGGAATCCTGAACAATGTAATCGGTTCGGGTACATTCAAGCAGGCAGATCTCTGCCATACCTGGAAGTACAGCAAGCCAGGGTGCGCTTTCACCTCAGAGAACCTGCTGGCTAAGGCGGGTGGCGAGATTGCTGCCAGCAAGGTTGAGAATAAGCTGGAAGGTTATTACAAGAAGTTTGGATTCAGCAGTTCCAATACCTACTTCACCTTTAATACCGATGGTACTTTCTCTGCCAAGATTGACGGCAAGGCATGGAATGGCACCTATACCTTTGATGAGAAGACTCATGCCATCCAGCTGAAGGGCCTTCTGCTGAGTGCTTCGGGTTATGCCACCAAGACAACCAATGGCATCAGTCTTCTCTTCGACCAGAAGAAGCTGCTCAATCTCATCAAGGCCCTCAGTGCCTTCAAGGGCAGCTCTACATTGAGCGCCGTAGGCAGTATCGCCAACAATTATGATGGTATGCGTGTAGGTTTCGAGATGACAAAGTAATATAATCTTTATTTAAAAAACAATAAAGCCGTCCTCTTCTAATGATATGAGGGCGGCTTTTTATTTCGTGTTTTATATCTTGGCTTATCGCTTTTGCGGTTTAATATATTTCCTATTTCACCTCAATAAGGAGCGGATGCTTCAATGCATCCAGATAATCCTTGATGCGGATTTGCCATTCGGCATAGCTTCTTACATCATATTTGCTCCATGCTGCACCGAAGTAGTAGCTGTATTTCTCCCCATTTTTCAAGCCGCGTTTCAAGCCGAGGGCATGACCGGTAGCACCATCGTGCTTCTTATCGAAGAGCTGATAGTAGGTATGGTCGATGCCTTCCGGAAAGAGAACTCCCACATATACTTGAGAATGGTTTACCTCGATATTGTCCGTAGGGTCAGCATAGCTTACGTAATCCTTGGCGAAGGTCTTGCTCTCGGTATCCTCCTCGTGGATAGGGAAACCGGTGGCGAAATCGGTAGGAGTGGTCAAGCCGTCATACCATACGGTCATCCGGTTGAAGTTGCTGCCCTTGTCGAGCGAGATGATGCGGTGCTCCACCACGTTCTTCATATCGCCTACGGCAGATGGGTTGTAAGTCAGTTCTACGGTGAAGCGGAGCGGACCGTTATCCAATATCCTGTAATCCTTGTAGCAGTAAGGCAGAACCTGGTTCTTGCCCACCATGAGGCTTGGTGCACCCAATCCCAGGGTAGCGCCCACACGATAAGGATCCAATCCGTTGCCATGGTCGAGATGGAAGGAGGTGAGGATATCCGTCTCTCGTGATTCTGTCTGAAGAGCCTTGATTTGCTTGGCAAGAGCAGCAGCCTTTGCTGCGTTCTTCTCAGCCTTCTGCTGCTTCTGCAAGGCTCTCACCTTGGCATCAATCTTATCGCCCTTGATATTGCCGTTCATATCCTTGATGTATCGCTCGTAAACCACGGTATCCGGAGTATTCTTCACCCAGATGTCGGTACCGAAGGAACGCTCGCCGGTCTTCTGCAGGGCAGGGCCATATACGCGGTAGGCGCATCGGTCGTTCTCCCATGCAATATCATCCTTTCTTATCTTATAGAGAGCGCCGGTGGCATAAACCTTCTGCTGGTAAGGCTTGCCGATGCTCACGTAGTAAGTGGCAGAGCCGTGAGGACGTATGCTTGCATCTATGAGCAGAAGGCCATCGTGGGTAATCTGCGAGCCAATCTGCTGTCCTCGTTTGTTCTTCACGATGTAAGCCTCTCCCTTTTTAGGGGCAGCATTGCCCAGTTTCGCCTTCACCTCGTTCATGCTGAGGGAGATAAGCTCTGTGCGTGATGCGGAAGTAGGATTGCTTACCACGATAGTGGCTTGCTGAGCATGGCAGTAGTTAGAACCTGCCAAAGCCAGGAGCATCATCAGGCTCTTGGCCGTGGTGCCCTTCATCATTTTTCCATGAATCTTTGTCATTTTGATTTGTTTGTTTTTGTTTAATACGGATGAATAGTTGTAGATACAGAATAAAGATTTCTCGCAGTTTTGTAGAAAGAACTGCGAGAAATGCCTTTTATTCTTCTATAACGGAGATATCCATGCTGATATCCTCCTTAGGTCTATCACCACGCATGGTTTCACAGTTCTGGATTTTCTCCACGACATCAAGGCCTTCTTCCACCTCTCCAAATACGGTATATTGGTTATCGAGGAATGGGGTTCCGCCTACTTCAGTGTAAGCCTTCTGCTGCTCCTCGGTAAACTTTGGGTATCCCTGCTCCTTGCAGCGCTTCTTGGTTTCATCCACCAGTTTATCCTGTAGTTTCATTAAGCCATCGCGGTCGCGGTTGCGGCGGAAGTTCATAATTTCATCATGATGCTCCTTGGCAAGCTGGTTGAAGATATTCTGCTCCATCTGCATGCCCATCTGCTTCTCCATCTGTTTCAGTTCGTTCTGCTTGTAGGTCTTTCCCCATACAATATAAAACTGGCTGCCGCTGCTCTCACGGTTAGGGTTCACCTCGTCGCCAAGGCGTGCAGCGCTCAAGGCACCACGCTTGTGGAAAAGTTGTGGATAAACGAACTCGGCAGGGATGGTGTAATCAGGTCCGCCCGTGCCCAGCATTTTGCCTTTAGGAGCGCCCTTGCTCTCTGGGTCACCGCCCTGGATCATAAAATCCTTGATGACACGGTGGAAGAGTGTGCCATCGAAATATCCCTCCTTTGCCAACTTGATGAAGTTGTCACGATGCTGAGGTGTCTCGTCGTAGAGGCGAACCTTGATGTCGCCCTCTGATGTCTTTATCAATACTTTAGCCATAATAATTTATAATCAGTATATTTTATTAATCGGTATATGTCGTAATCAGTATATGTCGTAATCAGTATATGTCGTAATCAGTATGTTCTTTTTACCTTTTTACTTTTTTACCTTTTTACTTTTTTACCTTTTTACCTTTTTACTTTTCATAATACTCATTCCACTGCTTCATAGCCTCCTGCCAGTCGGTCTGTTCACCGCAGGCTACAGCTTCCTTCTGTCTCTCAGCCTCGTCGCGAGCCTTGTCTCTTGCACGTTTTGCCTTCATAGCCTCGATGGTGGCATCATCGAGAATCTGGATAGCTCCACGCCTGATGGCATCCTGCAGTTCCTCCTCGCCGAAAGCCTTGCCAGGCTCATTGAAGTCAGAGATATTGAATTCATAATCCACGCGAAGGTCGTGGCGTATCATTTTCTGTTGTAAACGGTTGCCTGCGTTCTTGAGTCGCAGCAACTTGCCGATTTCTTTGATTTCTCCTGCTGAGTATTTATTTCTTCCCATTAATATGATTTGATATTATTATTTCTGTGTGCAAAATTAAGCATAATCCTCGATAAAACCAAGAAAAGTTTCAAGGAATTCACAAAAGAGTCCCTTTATCCTTTTACCTTTTTACCCTTTTACCCTTTTACCTTTTTACCCTTTTACTTTTTTACCTTTTTACCCTTTTACCTTTAAATCACTTCCATGCCTTCTTCTGGTTCAGCTCTATCAGACGGTCGAATTCAAAATCGGCTTTGATTTTATCCAATATTCTCTTTACGATGATATTCATCACACTTCCTTTGCTGTAGTTGGCAGAGCACATGAAGTTTACTCGTCCCTCCTTGACAAGCTGGCAGGCTGTTTTCTGTTTATCCTCGTTATCATATACAGCAATCGAGTGACCGCCATGTTCCTTTACCATCTTCATGCAAGGCACATCGGTTTCTCCATCTCCGA
>ERZ780198.3420-NODE-3420-length-10840-cov-12.536579_pt1 | contig 10840 bp, 10 predicted proteins | sample MGYA00510979_ERZ780198 | MGnify/ENA primary metagenome ERZ780198 (study PRJEB29588, sample SAMEA2158039) | human gut metagenome | biome: human gut; feature: human-associated habitat; material: faeces | place: Denmark | collected 2008/2010 ...
GGCCGCTGGCCGCAATCCTGCGGCCGAATAAAACGCTTTTAAGCGTTTTATTAAAAACTCGTATAAGGTGATAGTATGAAGCGAGTATTTTTGATTGTTCTGGATTCCTTCGGCATCGGCGCGATGCCCGACGCGGAATCCTTCGGGGACGTGGGGGTCAATACCCTGGGCGCCTGCGCCACCTCCCAAAAGCTGGACATTCCCAACATGACCGCCGCGGGACTGGGCAACATCGACGGCGTGACCTGCCTGCCTAAGGCCGCTGCCCCCACCGGCGCCTTCGCCCGGCTGACGGAAAGCTCCATGGGCAAGGACACCACCATCGGCCATTGGGAAATCGCCGGTGTGATCTCCCCCCAGCCCCTGCCCACCTTCCCCAACGGCTTCCCCCGGGAGGTTCTGGATGCCTTCGAGAAGGAGACCGGCCGGGGCGTCCTGTGCAACCTGCCCTATTCCGGCACCGACGTCATCCGGGACTACGGCGAGGAGCAGCGCAAAACCGGCAAGTGGATCGTCTACACCTCCGCCGATTCCGTGTTTCAGGTGGCGGCACATGAGGAATGGATTCCCTTGCAGGAGCTGTACGATGCCTGCCGCAAGGCGCGGAAGATTTTGCAGGGAAAGTATGGCGTCGGCCGGGTGATCGCCCGCCCCTATGTGGGCGACGGGGAGCACGGCTTCAAGCGCACGGCCAACCGCCACGACTTTTCCCTGGAGCCGCCGAAGCAGACCATGCTGGATGCCGTAAAGGCGGCGGGGTTGGACTGCCTGGCCGTGGGCAAGATTCACGACATTTTCGCCGGACGGGGGGACACGGAGTACGTGTTCAACAAGTCCAACGCCGACGGCATGGCGCACACGGTGGACTATGCCGCCCGGGATTTTCACGGGCTGTGCTTCGTGAATCTGGTGGATTTTGACATGCTCTACGGCCACCGCCGGGACATCGACGGCTACGCCGCCGCCCTGACGGAGTTCGACCGCTGGCTGGGTACGTTCCTGCCCACTCTGGGGGAGGACGACGTGGTGATGATCACCGCCGACCACGGCTGCGACCCATCCTACACTGCCACCACCGACCACACCCGCGAGTATGTGCCGCTGCTGGTGCTGGGCAAGGGCGTCAAACCCGGCAATCTCGGCACGAAGCCCACCTTCGCGGACATTGCGGCCACCGTCACCGACCTGCTGGGCGTTCATTGGGACGGCGCGGGCACGAGTTTCGCGGGAGAAATACTGTAAGCACCATTTTACGGAAGACGTGATAAGGAGGCAAACCATGACACCCGAAAAACTGTGTGAGCTTGCCAGAGAGGCCATGACCCATGCCTACGTCCCCTACTCCGGCTATCAGGTGGGCGCGGCGCTGCTGTGCGCCGACGGGACGGTGTATCAGGGCTGCAACATTGAAAACGCGTCCTACAGCCCCACGGTCTGCGCCGAGCGCACCGCCTTCTTCAAGGCGGTCTACGACGGCCACCGGGACTTTGCCGCCATCGCCGTGTGCGGCGGAAAGGACGGCGTCATCACCGGGGCGTTCCCGCCCTGCGGCGTGTGCCGTCAGGTGATGCGGGAATTCTGCGGCGACGATTTTCTCATTTACATGATCACGCCGGAGGGCTGCGAAGCCCATACCCTGGCCGAGATCCTGCCTTTCAGCTTCTCTGCGCAGAAACATATGCACGCCTGACGGGGACGTCCTGAAAGGAATTCTGAAAAAAACCGGGAAACCATCGAAAATGGGTTGATTTTTTTATCAAAATGTGCGACAATACTATCGGTGTATCGAACACTACCAAGAATAGAAAATTATGGAGGAATGCAATCATGAAAAAGATTCTGGCTCTGCTGCTGGTTCTGGCGCTGTCCCTGACTCTGGTCGCCTGCGGTTCCGGCAAGAAGGACGCAGCTTCCACTGGCAGCTACAAGGTCGCCATGGTTACCGACTACGGTGATATCACCGACCAGTCCTTCAACCAGACCACCTGGGAAGCCGTCGTTGCCTTCGGCAAGGACAACAATGTGGAAACCAAGTACTACAAGCCCACCAGCAACGACACCGCCGGCCGTGTGGCTTCCGTGGAGCTGGCCATCGCTGAGGGCTACAACGTCATCGTGATGCCCGGCTATGCCTTCGGCGGCACCATCGTGGAAGTTGCTCCCAACTATCCCGACGTGAAGTTCATCGCGCTGGACGTTGCCAAGGGCGACCTGCTGGAGACCGCCGTTGCCAACAAGGGCGAGAGCTATGACTACAATCCCGACAACTGGAAGCTGGAAGACTATGTGGACATGAGCAATGTCTACTGCGCCATCTATCAGGAAGAGCTGGCCGGTTACATGGCCGGTTACGCTGCTGTCAAGCTGGGCTACACCAAGCTGGGCTTCCTGGGCGGCATGGCCGTTCCCGCCGTTATCCGCTATGGCTATGGCTATGTGCAGGGCGTTGACGCCGCTGCCAAGGAGCTGGGCATCACCGTTGACATGAAGTACGCTTACGGCAACCAGTTCTACGGCGACGCTGACATCACTGCCGTTATGGACACCTGGTATGCCGACGGCACCGAGGTCGTTTTCGCCTGCGGCGGCGGCATCTACACCTCCGCGGCTGAGGCTGCCAAGAAGGTCAATGCCAAGGTCATCGGCGTTGACGTTGACCAGAAGGGCATCATCGACGGCGACTACGGTGAGGGCATGACCGTTACCTCCGCCATGAAGGGTCTGCGGCCCACCACGATCAATGCGCTGACCGACATCATCGTGGGCGGTAAGTGGGCTGACTATGCCGGCAAGATCGAGACTCTGGGCCTGGTATCCGGCGACGATCCCGCTGCCAACTACGTGCAGCTGGCCGAGACCACTCAGTTCGCCGACGGCAAGTTCTCCAAGGACGACTACGCCGCTCTGGTGAAGGGTATGTTCGACGGCACCATCACCGTCTCCAACGATACCTCCGTTGAGCCTGCCGTGACCAACGTCAACGTTTCCTGGCTGGGCAACCTGAAGTAATCCCCATTGAACCTGCAAGAGAACGGGCAAACTGCCCGTTCTCTTTTTTTACCAAAAAATTTCCCAATTTCTACGGATTTTATTTGAAATCTGACGATAGGTCGTGTATAATAAAAAGTGACACACGAGTTTAGAACCGTCCGGCAGCGGCAGCCCTCCCATGATGGATTGCCGGACGGCGGCGGAAGGAAAGGGGCGAATTGTGCCGCTGCCCCGCCGGGAACGAAAAGGAGGTAATTGGATTGCAGGATGTGCCTTACGCAATCGAAATGGTAAACATTACGAAGCGCTTCCCCGGTATCATCGCAAACGACAATGTTACGCTCCAGCTGAAAAAGGGCGAGATACACGCCCTGCTGGGGGAAAACGGCGCCGGAAAATCCACGCTGATGAGCGTTCTGTTCGGCCTTTATCAGGCCGAAGAGGGCGTGATCAAAAAGGACGGCGTGGAGGTCAAAATCAACAACCCCAACGACGCCAATGCTCTGGGCATCGGCATGGTTCACCAGCACTTCAAGCTGGTGGAGTGCTTCTCCGTGCTGGACAACATCATCCTCGGTGACGAGGATACGAAGCACGGCATTCTTCAGCGCGCCCGCGCCCGGGAAAAGGTCATGGCGCTGTCGGAAAAATACGGCCTGCGGGTCGATCCTGACGCGCTGATCGAGGACATCTCCGTTGGTATGCAGCAGCGCACGGAAATTCTGAAAATGCTGTACCGGGACAACGAGATCCTGATTTTCGACGAGCCCACCGCCGTGCTGACCCCCCAGGAAATCCAGGAGCTGCTGCAGATCATGCGCAACCTCGCGGCGGAAGGGAAATCCATCCTCTTTATCTCCCACAAGCTCAACGAGATCATGGCGGTTGCCGACCGCTGCTCCGTTCTGCGCAAGGGCAAGTACATGGGCACCGTGAACATCGCGGATACCACCAAGGCAGAGCTGTCCCGGATGATGGTCGGCCGTGACGTGGAATTCGCAGTCACCAAGGGCGAGGCGCACCCGGCGGAGGTGGTTCTGGATGTGAAGAACCTCACCGTTCCCTCCAAAGTCCATAAGAACAACGCAGTCAAAAACGTCAGCTTTCAGGTACACGCGGGCGAGATCGTCTGCATCGCGGGCATCGACGGCAACGGCCAGAGCGAGCTGGTATATGCCATATCCGGTCTGGAACCCGCGTCCGGCGGCACGATCACCATGTGCGGCGTGGACATCACCCACGCCCCCATCCGCCGCCGCAGCATTCTGGGCATGAGCCACATTCCGGAGGATCGCCACAAGCACGGTCTGGTGCTGGACTACACGTTGGAAGACAACATGATCTTACAGCGGTATTTTGAGCCGGAGTTCACCGACAAGTTCGGCTTCCTCCGCCGGAAGAACATCCGCGCCTATGCCGAGCGGCTGATCGAGCAGTATGACGTCCGTTCCGGTCAGGGCCCCGTCACCGTGGCCCGCTCCATGTCCGGCGGCAACCAGCAGAAGGCGATCATCGCCCGGGAGATCGACAAGAACCCCCAGCTGCTTATTGCGGTGCAGCCCACCCGCGGTCTGGACGTAGGCGCCATTGAGTATATCCACAAGCAGATCGTCGCCCAGCGGGACGCGGGCAAGGCAGTGCTGCTGGTATCCTTGGAGCTGGACGAGGTCATGACGGTGTCCGACCGCATCCTCGTCATGTACGAGGGCGAGATCGTAGGCGAGCTTGACCCCAAGACGACCACCGTGGAAGAATTGGGTCTGTACATGGCCGGCGCGAAGAAGGAGGCGAAGGAGCAGTGAAAAGAGAACATAAATCCCTGATCCGCAAGGACGGCTTCCAGACATTGCTCGCATCCTTGGTGTGTGTTCTGGGCGGCCTGATCGTGGGATATGTGGTGCTGCTGATCATCGAACCCAGCGGCGCGTTTGAAGCGATCATCGCGGTGATGAAGAGCTTCCTGCGCTTTCCCGGTGCGCTGAAGCTCAAGTACTTCGGTCAGGCGCTGGTGCGCACGGCGCCGCTGCTGCTGTGCGCCCTGTCCGTCCTGTTTGCCTACAAGGTGGGCATGTTCAATATCGGCGCGGCAGGTCAGTACTGCGCCGGCGCCTGCGCCGCGCTGTATGCCGCGCTGGCGTGGAATATGCCGTGGTATGTCTGCATCCTGCTGGGTATGCTGGCGGGTGCGCTGCTGGGTATGCTGGCGGGTGCGCTGCGGACGCTGTTCAACGTCAACGTGGTCATTTCCGGTATCATGCTCAACTGGATCACCCTGTATCTGACCAATCTGGTGCTGGGCACGGTGAAGAATCCCACCAGCCCCTATACCAAGACCCTCCAGTCCACCAACCCCGGCGCGCTCATCCCCAGTCTGGGACTGGAAAAGCTCTTCAACAACGAGAAGAGCGTCACTATCGCCATTCCTCTCGCGGTGCTGACGGCGGTGCTGGTGTGGGTGGTTCTGAATAAGACCAAATTCGGCTACGAGCTGAAGGCCACCGGCAGCAACTACAACGCCGCCAAATACTGCGGCATGAAGGAAAACCAGAACATCATCCTCACCATGGTCATCGCGGGCGCTCTGGCGGGCTTCGGCGCGGGCCTGCTGTACCTCACCGGCATCGAGGACTGGGAGACCACCATTTCCTCCGTCCCCGCCATGGGCTTCAACGGCATCGCCGTTGCGTTCCTCGGCGGCCTCAGCCCCATTGGCTCGATCCTGTCCGCGTTCTTCATCCAGTACATCACCACAGGCGGCGGCAACGTGGATCTGCAGGTCTACTGCTCCCAGATCTCCAGCCTGATCTCCGCGCTGATCATTTATCTGTGTGCCTTTGTGGGCTTCTTCAAGTATTTCATCCAGACCCGGCTGCGGAAAGCCGATGAGCGAAAAGCCGCAAAAGCCGCACAAATTCAGGAAGGGGGCGAGGACAAATGACACTGCTGATCCAATACACTTTGATCTTCGCGTCCGTTCTGATGCTGGTCGCCTTGGGCGGCTGCTTCGCCGAGCGCAGCGGCGTTATCAACATCGGTCTGGAGGGCATCATGGTCATCGGCGCTCTGGGCGGCGCTCTGGTGCTGAAATTCATGCCGGTCTCCGTGGGAGCGCCGGTCATGGTCATCACCACCGTCATTGTCAGCGCTCTGTTCGGCCTTGTTTTCTCGCTATTGCTTGCGGTGGCGGCCATCAACTTCAAGGCCGACCAGACCATCACCGGCACCGCCATGAACATGCTGGCAACTGCTGCGGCTACCGTGGCGGTGAAGGCCATGAACACCGCGGCCTCCGGCGGCAACGACGTGTCCTCCGACATCTCCTACACCCGCACGAAAGACCTGCTGCTGGTTCACGTGGGCGGGTTCGAGCTGAACTGGTTCATGCTGGTGGCGGTGCTGTGCCTGATCGCGGCCTATGTGGCGCTGTACAAGACCCGCTTCGGTCTGCGGCTGCGTGCCTGCGGTGAGCATCCTCAGGCGGCGGACTCCGTGGGTATCAACGTCTACAGGATGCGCTATGCCGGTGTGCTGATCTCCGGACTGCTGGGCGGTCTCGGCGGCATCGTGTACATCACCGCGGGCGTCAGCGTGTGGAAGTTTGAAAACGGCGTGGCGGGCTTTGGCTTCCTTGCTCTGGCCGTCATGATCTTCGGCGCGTGGCACCCCCTGAAAATCGCGCTGGCCGCGCTGCTGTTTGGCTTCTGCCGGGCGCTGGGCAATGTGTATTCCGGCTTTGACTTCCTGCTGAACATGAACATCCCCAGCGTGGTGTACAACATGCTCCCGTACATCATTTCTCTGGTGGTGCTGGCGTTCACCTCCAAGAAGTCCCGCGCCCCCAAGGCCGAGGGCATCCCCTACGACAAGGGAAGCAGATGATATTTTTTCCGGGGTTTCCGACAGGAAACCCCGGAAAACTGTTCATAAAAAGAAAAACACCGGCAATGCTGCGGGTGAAGCGGAAAAGTTCTACATATACCATAGGAAAGAAAAATCTCCAGTGATAGAGCAGCGGCAGGTTCACCAACCGCTGCAAAACCATGTGGCAATTCTGCCGAAGTACAGTGTATCGGAATTTATGGGCTATTTCAGAGAAAATAGTAAGCCACCTCCGGGAGGGGGTGGCTTTTTTCCTGTTGGTCGGGCGCGCTCTCTTCGAGGGGGGATGCCGCTTTCTGCGGAAAGCGACAGACAATGCTGCAGCACCTGCGGCGCACCCGCACCGTCCATTTTCTCTTTTGCGAAAGAGGAACAGGAAAGGAAACGCGGTGAGACGATTTGCCGATCTACCATTTGGAGGCAGAGATGGTCATACTGAACTCCAATTAAAATCTTTAAAAAAGGTTTTAATTGCCTGAAGGGCATGGAGTTCATATGAGACTTGTTTTGTGATTTCTTTCCTTATAAATCACAAAACAGGCAGCGCCGTCAGGCGATGCCTTCCTGATTAAAATTAAGATTTTAATCAGGAAATAGTATCAGTCGTGGGGCTGGCAGCTCCGCCGGAATGGCCGATGATGCAGATGTCCTCAACGAAGTCGATGGAATACATTTCAGACAGCAGTACCGTGCCGGAAATGGTATTGAGAATGCTCATAGTCATAGTAATCTTGATATCGCCCTCTGCGGAGCAGGCAGTGCCCTGCTTGATGAGCAGGGAAAAGGCGGGAATCAGCATGGAGTCCGGCTTGCCCGCAATGCCCGGGGCGAAGCCGTCATAATGGGAGACCATAAAGGCGGTCTGCTCGTCCTTGACCCAGTGCTCAAAGACAACTGCATATTCTGCAATATTGCAAACAGTTTCTTTATTTTGTTTTCCCACTATTCATTTATTTCGGCTGTTCCCGTCGTCGGGAACAGGGCTTCCAGAATGCTTTGCTGCCTCGCTGATTCATTTATTTCCCATCAGATGCACAGCAAAGCCGCAGATTTCATCCGCCAGATAGATGGCATTCAGGGTGCCGTCCGCCTTATATTTCGCAGACTCCATGTTGAATGCGAAGCCCCGGGATTTCAATTCTTCTACGGCGGCAGCAACATCGGGCGTGCCGATGGCGATGTGGCCGTTTTTGCCCAGGTAAGGAGACTTCATCAGCTCCACGTCTTTGCCTGCGAATACGGAGCTGTTTCCCTCCCTGACGGTCAGGCCAAACAGGGCTTCAAGCAGGGCAGCACCCTTTCTTGCCTCTTCGGCATTGGCACAGTTGATGCCCATATGGGCAAAAGTATATTCGATCATAACCAATCCCCTTCAGAAATCAGATGCGGGCTACGCCGGACTTCCGGGCGGCTTCTGCCACGGCTTTCGCCACGGCGGGGCCGACTCTGGGGTCGAAGGCGGCGGGGATGATATAGTTCTCGTTCAGCTCCTCGTCGGAGATCAGATTCGCCAGCGCGTTGGAGGCGGCGATCTTCATTTCCTCGTTGATGTCGCTGGCGCGAACGTCAAAAGCACCGCGGAAAATGCCGGGGAACGCCAGAACGTTGTTGATCTGGTTGGGATAGTCGCTGCGGCCGGTGGAAACCACTCTCGCGCCGCCTGCCTTCGCTTCGTCCGGGAAAATCTCCGGGGTGGGGTTGGCACAGGCAAAGATGATGGCGTCCTTGTTCATGGTCTGCACCATTTCCTTCGTCACCATGCCGGAGGCGGAAACACCGATGAACACGTCGGCGCCTACCAGCATATCGGCAAGAGAACCGGCCTTTTTGTCCAGATTCGTGACCTGCGCCATCTCTTCCTTGATCCAGTTCAGGCCCTCACGACCCGCGTAGATCGCGCCCTTCCGGTCGCACATGGTCACGTTCTTGAAGCCGGAGGACAGCAGCAGCTTGACGATGGCGATAGCAGCCGCACCAGCGCCGGAGGTGACGATCTTCACGTCTTCCTTCTTCTTGCCGACGACCTTCAGTGCGTTGGTCAGACCGGCGAGGGTAATGACGGCGGTGCCGTGCTGGTCGTCGTGGAAGATGGGAATGTCGCACTTTTCCTTCAGCTTCCGCTCGATCTCAAAGCACCGGGGAGCGGAGATGTCCTCCAGATTGATGCCGCCGAAGGAACCGCTCATCAGATACACGGCGTTGACGAACTCATCCACATCGTGGGTCTTGACGCACAGGGGGAAGGCGTCCACGTCGGCAAAGGCCTTGAACAGAGCGCACTTGCCCTCCATAACGGGCATACCGGCCTCGGGGCCGATGTCGCCCAGACCCAGAACGGCGGTGCCGTCGGTGATGACGGCGCACAGGTTATGGCGGCGGGTCAGCTCATAGGACTTGTCGATGTCCTTCTGGATCTCCAGACAGGGCTGGGCAACGCCGGGGGTGTAGGCTAGGGACAGGTCGTCCTTGGTTTTGCAGGGTACCTTGCAGATGACCTCGATCTTGCCGCCCCACTCCTTGTGGAGCCGCAGGGACTCTTTTGCGTAATCCATAGTTTTTCTCCTTTTTGTTAATGCAATAGTTTATGATTTTACCATCACGGAAATGCCGTTGGGGATCAGGGTGACGGAGGCGTTTTCGCCCTTGTCCTGTTTCGCCATGACCATGGCAGTTTCCAGATTGGGGGCGTAGTCCAGCTTCATCTCCCGGAGGGTCTTCTCCATTTCCGGACGGGAAACGAAGATCACCCGGTGCTTCATGAGGATTCTCGCCAGAATCTGGCTCTCCCACTGGTCGGGAATGGTCTCCGACTGGGGGGTATTGACGCACTGCTCAAAATGCGCCGCAGGGGTTTCGCAGTCCCGGAGGGAGGTATAGAAGCCCTCGCCGCCGGTGCCGTCGGCCAGCTCGGCGCACATGATCAGCACCGCGCCCTCCTTGGCGGAAGCCTCCGCCGCGGTCAGCCCCTTGACGCTCTGGTAGATGTTCTGATCCAGCGGCGCGCCGCCGTTGGAGGTGACGACGATGTCTCCGGGGACGGCCTGCACCTCGCAGTACTGCCGCAGAAACGCCACACCGGCTTCATGCGCCTTCCGGAAGTCTCCCGCGAAGGCCGCAACCGTCTTTTTCTCCTCGTCGATGACCACGTTGACGATGTACGCCAGCTTTGCCATCTCCGCCGCCGCCACCATGTCCCGGTGAAGGGGGTTGCCCTCCAGAATGCCCGTGCGGGCATAAGGGGAGGCGATAAACGCGCCGCAGTGGTTGCCCAGCACCGTCGTCTTATCGCAGACGCCGGGCAGGATGCTCTTCCTCCCGCCGGAGAAACCGGCGAAGAAGTGCGGCTCAATGAAACCCTCCGCAATGAGCAGGTCGGTGTCCACCGCCGTCCGGTCGATGACCAGCGGTGCGCCGGAGGGCAGAACGCCGATCTGAACATTGGATTCCGGGTCAAAGGCGTCGTGAACGACGATTTTCTCGGAACCCGCAATTTCCTGCCCCAGCTTTGCTTCCAGCTCGGCGGTCGTTGTGAGCCGGTGGAAACCGGTGGCTACCAGCAGCGTCACCCGAATCTCCGGATTCCCCTGCCGGAGCTGCGCCAGCATGGGGGGCAGGATGTCCCGGCTGGGCACGGGGCGAGTGTGGTCGGAAATGATGATGGTACAGCGCTTCTTCCCTGCCGCCAGCGCGGCAAGACCGGGCGTTCCGATGGGCGACGCCATGGCTTCCTCCACCAGCTCCCTGCCGGTGCGGTCGCTTTTCAGCTCGTCCACACGGGAGGTCAGCAGACCGTTATAGGGAAATGCAACATCCAGATGGCTTTTGCCGTAAGGAACCGCGATCATAAAGAATCCTCCCACAGGTTTGTCGTCGGGAACCGGCGGTTGGCCGGTTCCCAATTATGTTTTTTAATAGTTGCCCTTGAAAACGTCCTTCTTGACGGGAGGACGATAGTCGCCGAAGTAAGCGC
>ERZ780198.3424-NODE-3424-length-10829-cov-2.302580_pt1 | contig 10829 bp, 7 predicted proteins | sample MGYA00510979_ERZ780198 | MGnify/ENA primary metagenome ERZ780198 (study PRJEB29588, sample SAMEA2158039) | human gut metagenome | biome: human gut; feature: human-associated habitat; material: faeces | place: Denmark | collected 2008/2010 ...
AAATCGGCAGTGCCAGCCATCTGTTGGTAACAATACGGTCGATCTTATCAGATGTGGAAAGCTTATCTTTTCTTGCCTTAGTCACACACTGACCAATGATAGAAGAAATATAAACATATCTCTCATTTGTGATAATACTTTCTGTATCGTCGTCAAACTCATCTTCCATTTCTTTGATCTCAGCAGATACATTTACGGATGTATTCATCTGCTCAATGATCTTGTCATCTCTTTCAAGAAGCTTGATTGCAAAGAATCTCTTCTGTTCTTCCGGTACCACACCGGTCAGTTTATTCTCAACTGCTCCGATGATCTCTTCTGCTTTATCGCAGAATTCATGGACAGGTGTTACTTTCCGGTGGCTCTGGGCAATGGAAACTGCCTTGTTTGCAGCTTCTGTGATTCCAGTTCCCTTCAGAGCAGAAATAGTAACAACTTCACAGCCAAGTTTCTTTTTCAGTTTATCAATATGTATTGTATCACCGTTTTTCTCAACGATATCCATCATGTTGACTGCCATGATGACCGGAATCCCAAGTTCCAGAATCTGTGTTGTAAGATACAGGTTACGTTCAATATTGGTACCATCAACGATATTGATGATCGCATCCGGTTTTTCCTGAAGAATGTAATTTCTTGCAACTACCTCTTCAAGTGTATATGGTGATAAAGAATAAATACCAGGTAAGTCAGTGAGGACAACATCCTTGTGTCCCTTCAGCTTACCCTCTTTTTTCTCGACAGTTACACCTGGCCAGTTACCTACAAACTGATTTGAGCCGGTCAGTGCATTGAATAATGTCGTTTTACCGCAGTTCGGATTACCTGCGAGTGCAATTTTTACTGACATAATCTCTCTCCTCTGATTTCTTGATCACTTTTATTTTGATCGCTTTATCCAATCTTTCTACTGCTGATATCATTTATCATTCTCAACAGTTATTAGTCATCACTAATACTTAACTTTCGTTAACTATTAGACAACGCTAATTGTTAGAAAGACCTAACATGATGTCAAAAAAATTATTCCACTACAATCATTTCGGCATCTGCTTTACGTAAGGATAATTCATATCCTCTTACAGTTACTTCGATCGGATCACCAAGCGGTGCTACTTTTCTTACATAGATATCCACACCCTTTGTGATGCCCATGTCCATGATTCTTCTCTTGACCGGGCCCTCGCCAGTCAGTTTTTTGACCTTTACGGTACTGCCGCAGGCTACTTCTTTCAACGTCTTCATCGTTTCGCTCCTTTTCATTTTTGTATCATGAAACTGCGCTGTTGCAACAGTTTTATACCATAATTTTATTCGCCATGTCTTTTCCGATCGCAACTCTTGAATCCTTGATGTTAACGATCATATTACCGTCGATCTCTGATACGACTGTAACTTCTCCGCCTGGAACAAAGCCAAGATTCTCTAAAAATCTTCTGGTTTCTTCTTTTCCACCGACTTTTTTAATCGTACTCGGTTCTCCTGTGTTTAACATAGTAAGCGGCATCATTTCTTCCTCTTTTCTCCTACTGTATTGATAATGATTTTCATTTCTTACGTTGGTTAGTATATTCTAACGTTCATTAGATGTCAATAACATTATTGATATTTTTTCTCATTAATTTTCATTTCATGGAAAAAAGCGGATATTACAGAGACTTTTTTCACAGTTTATCGTCAAATTGCACAATAAAATATGAGAATTTCAGGTCATTTGACTTTCAGTCTGACATGAAATTGCAGTTTCTCTATCCTACCCGTTTTATGTATTATAATTTTTACAGTTCTTCTATCTGTAATTGTACCTTCCACACGGTATGCGCCTCATCGCGCAAAAACTCTTCCGGCAGATCCGGTCCACAGGAATTACTTCCAATGCCCATCATCCGCGCATCCAGCGACAGTAAGGAACCAGACGCCGGTTCCAGTTCAAAATTATGCCTTTTTCCTGCCAGTTCTTCCACCGTGTAATCCGAAACGTTAAAATCCAGATAATTATCTGCCTCCGCAAGCAGACGGTATTTTTCATTTTCAAGTGAGACATATCGGCAGTGATAATGGCTTCCATTCTCCTGTGGTCTGATATAATTTTCATGCAGGTCTTCTACCTCTGCCTGAAACATATCGACATAACAGTGTTCCCTTTTATCAATATAGCTTTCATCCGGTCCATAGCCGTAATAAGTAACATGACGCATAGAGCGCTCAACCGGCAGCATGATCCCAAGCCGTGGCAGCGGCGGCATCGCCATATCTTTGTGCGCATCAAGCGTTACTATGACCCTGCCCCAGCGGTTCACACACCAGTCGGCATGAAGGTGCACTGCCGGCTGACGGTATATGGCTGCAATCCCTATATCTGCCACATAATGTGCCTCCCCGTCCAGACAGAATGCATCGGAATGATATACTTTGGTCATTGCCGCATCGTAGCCTGCCTCTTTCCACTTCTCCTTGATCTGGATGTCATTGTCTGTGGGTGCACGGTAAATCTGATATCCCGCATGTCCCCAGAGAATAGATTTTCCATCTTTGAAAATGCCGGTCGGCGCTCCGGTCTTCTTCCCAAAGGCAACACGAAGTGTACCGCATAATACGATCCATTCCTCCGGCTCCTCCACAAGTACGACCTCATGTTCCGCTCTGTTTTCCCTCTGCAAAACCGATACTTTCCGCTCCTGCATGCAAAACTGTGCAAATCCAAACGTACTGCTGCACGCTGCATATTCCACCGCTTTTTTCCGGATAAACGTCAGTTTTACATACACATCCATGTTTTCCGGCAGCTTTGGCACCGGGATCGTCAAGGCTGCTTTCTCATGCGGCAGCAGATGTGGCAACTCTTTTGTTCCATCTGCAAGAATGACTGTTTCGTCCTGTGCACTTCCCCCCGCTTTGATCTCATAACACAGCTCTGCCTCGCCGGATGCCTCAAGAAAATCAAACCTGTTTTCCACCAGGAACATACCATTGGCTGCATCGATCTCTGTGACAAAAACCGGACAGATCGCATTTTTCCATTCCCGAAGTCCCGTGTGCGGTGTACGGTCTGGATAGAGCAGCCCATCGACACAGAAATTGCCGTCGTGAAAGCGTTCCCCGTGATCGCCCCCATACAGATAGCGCTCTTTTCCGTTCTCTGCCACACCGTCATAAATGGCATGATCGCACCATTCCCAGACACAGCCCCCTAAAAATCCCTCATAACGGTACATTCGGTCCATATAGGCGCGGATACCGCCCGGTCCATTTCCCATTGCATGGACAAACTCACACATAAAATAAGGCTTTTTGTTTCCCGGATCTGCAAAATACTCATCAATCCATTCCACATGCGGGTACATTCTGCTGTAAAGATCGATCATGGATGTGTCGTTTACGTGACCTTCTGCTTCATAAACCGCCCCCTCGTAATGTGTCAGGCGTGTCGGGTCATATGCCTTGACCCAACGTCCTGCTTTCTCAAACGAATTTCCGTAACCGGACTCGTTCCCAAGCGACCAGATCAGGATACAGGGTGCATTTTTATCCCGCTTTACACAGCGCTCCACGCGGTCTATTACTGCCTTATCAAACATCGGATCCATTGCCAGCGTACAAAAAGTCTTTTTTGAAGAGCCCCCATAAAAAGAAGTTACTCCGTGCATCTCAATATCCGCCTCTGCGATCACATAAAAACCGTATCTGTCACAGTACTCCGGAAACCACGGTGCATTGGGATAATGGCTGGTGCGGATCGCATTAATATTATGCGATTTCATCAATTTGAGGTCTTCCTCCAACTGTTCCCTGCTTATGGTATAGCCTGTCTTTGCATTGCTGTCATGGCGGTTCACACCGCGTATCTTGATCGGTCTCCCATTTAGTTTCACTACGGATGACTCAATGTGGATTTCCCGTATGCCCACATTCTGATGCAGGATTTCGTTTTCCGTCCGAATCTCAAGCGTATACAGATACGGCGTCTCCGCGCTCCATAACCTGGGATGTTTTACCGGAAACACAAGCTTTGCCTCACTTCCATTCGACACCAGTGTTGTCTGCCCCTCTGCTTCCACGCTGCCGGAAGCATCTCTTAGTATGGCACGCACGAAAAGCTCCCGCCTGCTGCCGCCCGTCGAGCGGGAAAGGGAAAGACAGACCTCCGCGCTCTGCGGTGTTACCTGATCTTCCCCAAACGTGATCCCGGTCGTCACTGTGTAATCACGCACAAAGTCACATGGGCGTTCGATCAGCCAGACATCCCGGAAAATACCGGACATCCGGAACTTATCCTGATCTTCCAGATATGTACCGTCACACCATTTTAACACGAGAACATCCAGACGGTTTGTGCCGTCGGCCAGCAGCTCTGTCACTTCAAATTCACTCGGCGAATGGGAAACCTGACTGTAACCTGCAAATGTTCCGTTTACCCACACATAAAAGCAGGAATCCACACCCTCAAAATAAAGATAACTGCGCGACTGTGTCTGTGACTCTCTCAAAAATTCTGTTTCGTACAGCCCGCACGGATTTTCATCCGGGACATAGGGCGGATCGAACGGGATCGGAAACCGCACATTGATATACTGGTGGCTGTCATATCCATGGTTCTGCCAACAGGATGGAACCGGTATACTGTCCCATCCCCCCTCATTTATATGCCGGCAGACATCCGTTATGTCCGCGCCCTTTCCCTCACCGGCAATGCCTGCAAACACTTCTGCCGCACTGGAAAAATAATGAAATTTCCAGTTTCCGGAAAGACAGTTTCTGCGACTCTCTCCGTTTTCATCCTGTGGCTCGCAGCAGCATCTCGTCTCCTCCGTCCCCACATGTAAAATCTCCGGGTCTTCAAAATATTTTTCCAGTCTCATAGAAATTTTCCTTTCTGCATCACGCATTACTCCGGCAGGACAGGAATGGCAAATGACACAAGCTCGAATGGATGATAAACGATCACATCTGTCCTCTCTCCCTCGCTGTCCTCCAGCAGATTTACCGGCTGTACCGCAAATGGCAGCACCAGTTTTCCTCTTGTACCATCCTGTTCACTCAGACGGATGATGATATTTTTTTCGTCCTCACTCATCTTTACCGCCTGCACATAAAGTGTTTTTTTCTCTGCTGCCTTCTGTATGACCGCATCGATACGTCCGTCGAACTGCTGCGGCAAGGCAGTCTTTTTAAGTGGTACATTAAATTCAAACGCCCTGCGGTTGATCCCTGCATCCAGATGGTTTCCTGCATGTGGAACGATCCGGTAACAAAAATCATGTTTTCCCATATCTGAGGTAATATCCGGACGGATCGTCGCGCGCAGCAGACTTAATGTAATATGATTTTCATCGACCCCGACACCATATTTTCCATCGTTTAAGATCGCAATTCCGCCGTCCGACTCTGCCATATCGCACCATTTATGCATACACACCTCAAATCTTGCCTGCTGCCAGGAAGTATTCTTATGGGTCTCCCTGCGTATAAATCCGGCGCTGGTATCGCACACCAGTTCTCTGGACACCAGATTCATCCCAAATTCCATCTTCGCAAGTTTGTGTTTCTCATGCCAGTCCACCAGATGTTCCACTTCGATCTCGTTGCTGTCCGCAAACAGCCGTATCTGCATCTTCCAGCTGCTCGCCTCTGTGCCAAGCACCACCTCAAACAATGCACATGCACCATCTGCCACCACCAGATGAAGCGGTTTTTTCACAGTGATCTCAAGCTCTTTCTCTTTGTAGTTCGGCAGAATATCCCATGCGTCATAAACACCCGGCAGATCCTGATAAATGTGCAGTTTGTGAAACGCACCATCCGTCCATTCACGGTCAAGATCCCTGTCATAAAAACTTTCCATGCTCCCGTCTTTCGCAAAACAGATTTTCGCATGCGCGGTTTCTACCCGGACCCGATACGGCTCATCTACATATTTGACTGTAATCCAGTCCGCCGGTCTTTCTGCCAGAAGCCGTGCCTTTTTCTCCATCTGCCCTGCATCCATGGTCTCAAACGGTGCCATCTGCGGGCACACAAATGCACCTTTTTTTCCTTTCCGCAGAACCGGTCCATCCTCCATCTCAACAAAGGTAACTTCCGTCCGCTCCTGCCCTAACGAGTTAAAATAGGTATCCCCTGTTCCAATCAGGGAATCCACACATTCCCTCACTTTTTTATAGTCCTCCATCGCATCCTCGTAGACCGGATGGATATGACTTCCCGGCAGGATATCATGGAACTGATTGACCAGAAACTTCTTATATATATCCCGCACCTGTTCTGCAGGATAAGTTTCTCCCGAAAGGCAGCGCAGGGACAATAACAGTTCTGCCTCGCGCAGGGCAAATTCCAGCTCCCGGTTCTCACGTTTCAGGTTGGATTTCGTTGTGAATGTCCCCCTGTGCATTTCCAGATATAATTCACCATCCCACACAGCAAGATTTTCATTTCCCTTTAAATTCTTTTCCAGAAAACTTGTGCCCCCGGTCTGCTCGGTCTTTGGCATGACAGACAGTTTGTCAAACCGGTGCATCAGTTCGATCATCTCCTCCGTAGCACCGCTGCCCCCATCGCCATATCCAAACATGGACAACGTCTGTCCGCCGCTCTCCTTATCCTGATATGCCTCCCAGTTCTCCTGGATCTGGCTTGGCATATTCCAGGTGATAAAGTGTGTTGGAGGAACACATGCATAGACATCTGTGCCATCGATCCCGCGCCATATAAAATTATTGTGCGGAAAACGGTTGGTATCGTTCCATGTGGACATTTTATTTGACACAAAATACTCCACTCCGCTCTTTTTCAAGATCTGCGGCAGTATCCAGCTGTTTCCAAAAACATCCGGCAGCCATGCATTATTGACAGTCTTACCGAACCGGCTGCGGAAATACATCTGTCCATACAGACACTGGCGGATCAGACTTTCCGCCGACGGGATATTGCAGTCCGGCTCAATATACATCGCCCCGACCGGTTCGAAATTGCCCGCCGCGATCTTTTCCTTTAATTCCTCAAACAGTTCCGGGTAATATTTTTCCAGAAGTTCATAGGTATACGCCTGTGTATGCGTGTAATGAAAATCCGGGTACCGGTCCATCAGCCGCATCTGAATCAGCACGGTGCGCGCATTCTTCTGTACCGCATGGATCCTGCGCCAGTAATAGGCAATATCAAGATGCGAATGCCCTACTAATGCCACATTGCCGCTGCCGCGGAAATCACCATTTTCATAGATATGTTTCTCTATGTAAGCAGATGCCGCGCGGATTCCCTCATTGACATATTCATACTTCTCCCGCTCCATGGATGGCGACTCCTGATTTTGTCCGATGCATTCCCTCAGTGTCTCAAAGTCAATCTCGTTTAAGGCATTATTTAATTCCTGATTTAAGAATTTTCTGTAATCTTCATTAAAATAGGTACTTTTTGAAACATCCAGAAGAAGCTGCAGATCATAAAAAAGGCTCAGTGCATCCTGATTTACTGTTGCAAGATATAATCCCTGAAATTCCTGTCTGCACCCCTTTAATTTCATGGAATCCGGATTTCGCTCATCATCCGGCTTTGAACGGTTGTACCCCTCCATCTCGATCAGGAGTTCCCCGCTGTCAATGTAAGGACTGAGCAGTACACGGTCACGGTTTGGATCCATGCCGCCCACATAAACCCCATTGACCTTTACAATGATCTCCGCCGCCGTCCACATGGAAAGCCACAGCTCTTTTCCCTGCATCTCTTTTGGCACGGTCACTTTTGCCTTAAAAAAAACCGTTCCGTCGGGCGTAAAATAAATATCGCCCTTTTTTAATCTGCGATAACCACCCGAATAATACTCATAAGTGTTCTCTCCCGTCTGTCTCGCATCCGTAATTTCAATATCTGTAATCTCATATTTACTTTCATATAAAAACCGTTTCAGCCATCCGGCTCGCAGATCCGTATACTCCTCCGGTCTCATGCTTCTGCGGACTACCTGTACAAATGCCATTGCCTCTTCCTCCTTAAATCGTATCCCAGAAAAACGGTTTTTTCCGTTCTGCAAAAACCGTGACGTCTATCCCAAGATCTCTTTTTATTTCTTCCTCGATCCAGCTCATACAGCGTGGTACGATCGCACACTTCGAACATTCCCCCTGCAGCCTGACATGTAAAACATTTCCATCAGTTCCGGTAAGATCAATAAAACCGCCATCCCCCTGCAATTTAGGGGCTATCACTTCATCCACATATTTTTTTAATCTCTCGTCCATTTTTATCCCTTTACTGCTCCTGCTGTCATACCATTGATAAAATATTTACTTGCAAAAATGTAAATGACCAGAATCGGAACGATCGCGATGGTCGCCCCGGCAAACATGATATTCCATGCTGCTGCACCATCGCCCGCATTCTTTAACATGGTCACCCCGACTGTCAGGGGACGCTTTGAGGCATCCGTCATTGTAAATACCAGCGGAAGGATATATTCGTTCCAGCCTCCGCGGAAAGACAATAGCGCCACGGTTGCAAGGATCGGCTTTAATACCGGAAGAATGATCTTATAAAATGTCTGGAAAAATGAAAGTAGAAATGCAGCCGAGAGGAGCTGCGATTTATAAAAAGTTAAAGAAAATCCTGGAAAAGGATATTCCGGAACATACAGTAGGAGTAGAGTTTATTTTGAATACATTGATTAATCCTGAATATGGGGCAATCAAGTCTTTGGAAGAAATCAATGCGGTAGGCGGCTATTATGCATTTGGATCGGAACTGATCAATGGAGATTCCGTGTTTGATTTTGACCCGACAAAGCTTAGTGTCCATACACGGGATATCGGGCTTGCGGGCATTGAGGTGTATGATCTTCTTCGGGATGAGTATGATATTCAGATTGAGTTTGGGGATATCGGAAATATCCTTGCATATCTCTCCATCGGAGACAGACCACAGGAACTGGAACGACTGGTGAGTGCACTGGCTGAAATACGCAGAAGATATCAGACAGACAGCAGCGGTCTGATGAATCAGGAGTATATTGATCCCGAGGTTGTGATGAGTCCGCAGGAAGCGTTCTATGCGGAAACAATCAGTGTTCCGATTGGCAGCAGTGCAGGTTGTATCTGCAGCGAATTTGTAATGTGTTATCCGCCTGGAATCCCGATCCTTGCACCGGGAGAGAAAATTACAGAGGATATTCTGGAATATATCAAGTATGCAAAAGAAAAAGGATGCTCCATGACAGGACCGGAGGATCCGGAGATTGAATATATCAATATTTTAAAGGAGGACGATCATGGAACTTTGGTTTAGTGAATTTCACGCTCCCGATGTCAAACACAGTATCCGGGTGAACAGACACCTCTATTCACACAAAAGTCCGTATCAGCAGATTGATATCTACGAGACACCGGAATTCGGTAAAGTTCTGTCACTGGATGGAAATGTCATGCTGACGGAACGGGATGAGTTTATTTATGATGAAATGATCACGCATGTTCCGATGGCGGTTCATCCCGGAATTAAGAATGTACTTGTGATCGGAGCAGGAGACGGCGGAGTTGTACGTGAACTGACCAGATATGACCGTGTCCGCCATATTGATCTGGTAGAGATGGATCCCATGGTAGTGGAAGCCTGCCGTGCCTATCTTCCGGGAAATGCCTGCAGGCTTGATGACAGGAGAGTGCATCTTCATTACGAAAATGCGTTGAAATTTATCCGACGCTGTGAAAATAAATATGACCTTATTATTGTGGATTCTTCCGATCCTTTTGGTCCTTCGGAAGGCTTGTTTACCCGAGAATTTTATGGAAACTGTTATAATGCGCTGAAAGAGGATGGAATTATGGTCAATCAGCAGGGAAGTCCTTTTTATTCTGAGGACGCCCACGCCATGCAGCGCAGTCACAAAAGAATTGCCAGTACGTTCCAGATCAGTCGTGTTTATCAGGCACATATCCCGACCTTTGCTGCAGGTTACTGGCTGTTCGGATTTGCAAGTAAAAAATATCATCCGGTGGATGATCTGGATCCGGAGGCATGGAACGCCCTGAATCTTCGCACCCGTTACTATACTACAAGGCTTCACAAAGGTGCATTTTATCTTCCGGCTTTTCTGGAGGAAATGCTTCAGGAGGTGGAGGACTGATTTATGATCTTACCAAATATTGAAAATTTTATCGGTTGTGACAGCAGCTTTGAGGAAGCAGAAATTGTTCTTTACGGAGCTCCCTTTGATTCGACCACAAGCTTTCGTCCGGGAGCCAGGTTCGGTCCTTCTGCCATTCGTCATGAAAGCTTTGGACTGGAAACCTACAGCCCTTATCAGGATCGTGACCTTATGGATATCCGGGTATTTGACAGTGGAGATCTGGAACTTTGCTTCGGTAGCAGTGAAAAGGCGCTTGCTGATATACAGGATCGTGCAGAGGAAATCCTGAAAGAGGGAAAAATGCCGCTGCTTCTGGGGGGAGAGCATCTGGTGACACTGGCTGCTGTGAGAGCTGTCGCCGGGAGATATCCGGGACTTCATATTATTCATTTTGATGCCCACGCAGATTTAAGGGATGATTATCTTGGTGCTCGTTTAAGCCATGCGTGTGTCATCCGCAGATGCCATGATATTCTGGGAGATGGACGGATCCATCAGTTTTGTATCCGAAGTGGGGAAAGAGAAGAATTCCGGTTTGCAAAGGAGCATACAGATTTTCATCCTTTTACCTTTGAAGGCTTGGAAGAGACCATACAGGAATTGGACAGAGAGCAGGTTCCAGTATATTTTACCATTGATCTGGATTGCCTGGATCCATCCGTATTTCCGGGAACCGGTACACCGGAGGCGGGAGGCGTAAGCTTCATTGAGCTTC
>ERZ780198.3433-NODE-3433-length-10813-cov-8.067485_pt1 | contig 10813 bp, 10 predicted proteins | sample MGYA00510979_ERZ780198 | MGnify/ENA primary metagenome ERZ780198 (study PRJEB29588, sample SAMEA2158039) | human gut metagenome | biome: human gut; feature: human-associated habitat; material: faeces | place: Denmark | collected 2008/2010 ...
GTCACGATATCGTGGCGGCAATATTTTTCAAGTGAATTACGGACCGTTAGCTCAGTTGGTAGAGCAACCGGCTCATAACCGGTCGGCCCGGGGTTCGAGTCCCTGACGGTCCACCAAGTTAATATAGGGGAATAGCTCAGCTGGTAGAGCGGCGGTCTCCAAAACCGTAGGCCGAGGGTTCGAAGCCTTCTTCCCCTGCCAGGTTTATCAGCCAATTTTGATGACACTGCTCCAAACGCAGTGTCATCAAGGCTTTCCGGGCTCAAAAGGCTCGGAAATTTTTTTATTTTTCCATTGATGACAAACGCCGTTTTTGCCCGTTAATTAAACTGTACCCATAAAAATGGACAGGAAGAAAAAGAAGAATCCAAGAAACAGGACAAAAGCGGTTTCTGAAAAAGATGGCGGTACCCAGAGGTTCGTACAGGCGGCTTTTCGAAAACCCATAAAGCTGGACAGGCTGCAATTTAGAATCCATAAAAATAGACAGCCACCAAAAATACTGTCCCTGTAAACAGGACAAAATAGCTTTTGACACGGGTTCGGATTGAGAATAGAATTATCTTGATCAGAATCGGAGGAAAGCGAATGTCCAACAAAACTTTTACACAGAAGGAAATTGAAGTCCTGAGGACAAGCCCCTATGTTCAAAATGTGTCTCAATCCATGGTGTTCTTTTCAGCATCGTTCAAAGAACAGTTTTGGAAGATGCTATGCGATGGGAAAGCCCCGAGGGACATCGTAATTGCACTCGGTATAGACCCGGATATATTGGGAGATAACCGAATCGCCGGGCTTAAAGCCATCGTAAAGAGAGAGGTCAAAGCCGGCAAGGGCTTTCGGGACTATATAACGTATACCGGAGGAAGCAGCAATTACATGAGTCCTGAGGCAAGAATAAAATACCTTGAGCAGCAGGTAGAGTACAAGGATCAGGAAATAGCGTTTCTAAAAAAATAGTATCTCTGGGCAAAGGGGAGAAGGATTCTTGAGAATACCGCCTCACGCCAAGTATGAGATTATATATGAGATGACAAAGCAGAATGGCAATCGGCTGAGTGTTTCGACGCTTTGCGAGATAGCCGGTGTCTCCAGATCAGGTTATTACAACTATCTGTCCACAGAAGATGTTCGTTTAAAACGAGAGGAACAGGACAGAAAAGATTTTCAGAAAATTCTTGAGGCATACAACTTCCGCGGCTACAACAAAGGGGCACGCAGCATATATATGCGGCTGCTGCATATGGATCCGCCGATACATATGAACGTCAAGAAGATACGTCGGCTGATGAAAAAATATGGACTGTTCTGTCCTATCCGGAAGGCAAATCCGTATAGGCGAATGGCTAAGGCTATGGCAACAAACAACATTGCCCCGAACCTTGTCAACCGTGAGTTTGAGAAGCATGGCCCCAGAAAAATACTTTTGACGGATATAACCTACATCATAAACGGCAAAGCGCCAAGAGTATATATGTCCACAATAATTGACGCATATACGAAAGAGATTCTTTCATGGGTATTGAGTGATTCTCTTGTTCTGGACTTCGTGCTCGACACTGTTACTCAGCTCGGTTATACGCATGACATCTCACTCACAGAGGAAACTATTATTCACTCTGACCAAGGTGCCCATTATACGAGCATAAAATTTATTGAGCTTGTGAAGGACAAAAATCTTCGTCAATCCATGTCCAGAAAAGCTAACTGCTGGGACAACGCACCGCAGGAGTCTTTTTTCGGGCACATGAAAGATGAAATAGATATCTCTCAATGTACCACCTTTGAAGAGGTTTGTAAGGTGGTGAGCGATTGGACTGATTATTACAACAATGATCGTTACCAATGGGATTTGGCCAAGCTATCTCCGCGAGAATTCTATCTCTATTGCATTACCGGAGTATACCCACTGACCATCCCAAAGCCTAAAGGCAAGCAGCAAGACCGCTAATCTCCGCCTTGCTGCCCCCTGAAATCTTACTGTTTTCTCAGCTCCGTTCCCGTGTCTAAAAAACTATTTTTGTCCTTGACTTTGGGTACACTTTAGTCTGATCTGCTGGCCCAACTCTCCGCCATTGTAACGATGTGACACAGGGGGAACGGCCCCGCGCCGTTCCCCGGCTGTCCCTGCTTCTGGTCACGATGACCAGAAGTAAGGACAACCGGGACATCCTTGAGTGCCGATTTTTTCAGAGTTATAATAGACATATACAGGAAAAAGGAGGAACCCCCTATGCGGATCATATTCAAAATTCTTGCCGCTCCCTTTGTGCTGGTGCTGACCCTGCTTGTGGCCGTGCTCTCATTCCTGCTGAGTCTTTCCGCTGGCTTGCTCTCCATTGATTCTATGTCATGCTAATGACAAATTGGGGAAACAGTGTTTACCCAATAATGACACCCCATGGGGCCGCACCTGTTTTTTTGATTTAAAGCATCAATCGAAAAGACTGCTGATGACGCCGTCGGTGTATTCCGTCAGCGCGGCAAAGTCCATATACGGGCGGTAGACGCGCTCAAGCTCATCGTGCATGCCCTTGGCTTTGTCAAGCTGGGTGCAGGCTGCGTCCAGCAGCTCATCGAGCAGGGGAGCGTATTCGTTTTCGGCCTCGTCTTCGATGCTCTCAGTGCTCTCGCGCCCCCATGCGCGGGAGACGAAAGCCAAGGAACTCCCAGGCAGCAGCACGGCATCGAGCTTATCCGGGCGCAGCGGCTGCGGGCAGACGATCGCGCTCAGGCCGCTTTCCTCCGCCAATCGCGCGGTTTGCTCAAGCCCCTCATCGCTGAGCATGACGATGCGGCTGCATAGCTCGCGGAGCGTGCCGGCAAGGCGCACGCTACCCTTGCAGCTCAATGCGCGCAGGAACCGGCGCTTGATGAAGCCAGGCTCGCTTGCCTCCCCGATAAGCTCGCTTATCTTCTCCGCCCCAGCACAGGAGAGCGGCACCTCATGGGTGCAGTCCGCGGTCTTCGCCGCGGCGGCAAGGAGACGGTACGCCTGAGCGTACACGGCTTTGTAGTCCCGGTTTATTTCACGTGCCAGCGCTGCATCTGCCCGCCCGAGAGGGGAGGCGCAGAAGCGGCCGAGATCCTCATAGCCTGCGTCGGCGGCAAAGACCCTCGGCTCACGCACGTGCGGAGCTGTCCCATCCATCCACGCGCGGCCGAGCGCCGGGATATACAGCGCGTCCAGCGAGTCCGGATCGCCGGAGCAGAGGACGTATTCCACGTCCAGCCCTGCGTCCTCCGCCGCGCGGCCGATGGCCTTCATGAAGCTCGATTTGCCCGTTCCCGGCCCACCCTTGATTATACTCAGAAATACCCCGCGCCGCTCCGGGAAACCGTCATAGAGAGAATAAAAGCCCCTGCCGGAATTTGCCGCAAGGAAAAACACAGTATCCATACCTGCACCCCCTGATAAAAGCATGGTTTATTATATGCAGCCCGCGCCGTGATTGACATCTCGGCGCGGCTCGGTTATAATCATATTTCAATCAAACAAAGGAGGGACTTCATGTACAAATATATCCTGTTTGATTTCGACGGGACCGTTTTTGACACGGTCGAGGGAATAACCAAGTCCGTCCAGTACGCCCTCGCAAAGCGCGGGATCGAGGCGGAGCTCGACTCGCTGCGCTGCTTTGCGGGTCCGCCGCTGGTGGATATGTTCATGGAAAAATTCGATCTTGCGCAGGAGGAGGCCGAAGCCGCCGCAGAGGAAGCGGAGCTGGAAAAGGCCGCAAACGAATAAAATACCCAAAAGCAAGGGCTGTCTGTGAATGAGGACAGCCCTTGCTTTTGTCTGCTGCCCTGCCTTATAATAAATTAAAAAACAGGGGAGGGAACAACCATGAGCGAATTTTCCCATCTGAAAAACAAACTTCTGGCCGAGCAGGTGGAGGATGAGATCTACCATTATATTCTGGACACGCCGCTGGAACCGGGCACCAAGCTGCCCAATGAATTTGAACTGGGCGAAAAGTTCGGTGTGGGCCGCAGCACTGTGCGCGAAGCGGTGAAGCTGCTGTCCAGCAAGGGCATCGTGGAGGTGCGGCGGGGCTCCGGCACCTATGTGGTCACGACCGCCAAGGGCCTTTCGGACCCGCTGAACCTGCGCAGCGTGCAGGACAAGAACGCATTGGCGCTGGATCTGGTGAATGTGCGCCTGCTGCTGGAGCCGGGTATGGCCGAGATGGCAGCGCTGAACGCCTCCGACGAGGATGTTGAGCGCATCCAGCGCCTGTGCGACCGGGTGGAGAACAAGATCCACAGCGGTGATCTGTACATTGAGGACGACATCGCATTCCATACCTGTATCGCAGAGAGCAGCAAGAACATGGTGGTGGAGCAGCTGATCCCCATCATCGATACGGCGGTCATGATGTTCGTGAATGTCACCCACAAAAAGCTGACGGAGGAGACCATCCTGACCCACCGCATGATCACCGAAGCCATTGCCCGGCATGACCCCATTGGTGCCCGGTCTGCCATGGTGATGCACCTGAACTTCAACCGCAACTGCATCCGAAAGCTTTACGACGGCGAATGGGAAACCTGACGCCGCCGCATTTTACGTCCCCGCACAGCGCAAGGTCTGTGCGGGGACTTTTTATGCCTAAAGTTGTCTGATGACTTTCCAAGACGAATGACACAGAAAAGTTGGAAAATGGTTCGGATTGTATGATGTATCCAAGATTTCAGAGCAGTATGCACGAAAAACTGGGCTGGTTATTGTCATAAAGTGGGTTCTGACTGCGACAACTTGCAAACGAGGCGGGAGTCGATTAAAATGAACATGTAAGATGTCCGACAGTCAAAAGGACGATTTGCAAAGCAGAAAAAAGAGTATTTTGGAGGTATGATCATGGAACTGCGTTCTCAGGCAGTGCGTAAACTGGCACCGGAAAACGATCCGCTGAAGATCGGCATGGGCTGGAAGGTGGACGACCTTGCAAAGCCCCAGATCATGGTGGAGAGCACCTTTGGCGACAGCCACCCCGGCAGCGCCCATCTGGATCAGTTCGTGAAGGAGGCTGTACAGGCAGTCAACACCCACGGCGGCAAGGCTGCACGCTATTTTGCAACCGATATGTGCGACGGCATCGCACAGGGCCACGACGGCATCAACTACTCGCTGCCCCACCGCGACGCCATCGTGAATCTGGTGGAGGCTCAGGCTAACGCCACCGTGTACGACGGCGGCGTGTTCATCGCCAGCTGCGACAAGTCCATGCCCGCCATGCTGATGAGCATTGGCCGCCTGAAGGATATGAGCGCCATCGTGGTCACCGGCGGCGTGATGGAAGCCCACACCCTGCCCAAGAAGTATGTGGTCAATGACCCCGCCTGCGCCATCAACGACCTGCTGACGCTGGAACAGATCGGCAAGTTCGACGCATGGGAAAAGACCGGCGTCATCCCCAACGAACAGCTGGACTACTACAAGCACAACGCCTGCCCCAGCTGCGGTGCCTGCTCCTTCATGGGCACTGCTTCCACCATGCAGATCATGGCCGAGGCACTGGGCCTGATGCTGCCGGGCACCGCCCTGATGCCCGCCACCGCCCCGGAGCTGAAGCAGGCCGCCTACGATGCCGGCGTTCAGGTGATGAAGCTGGTAGCCGAGGGCATCAAGGCCAAGGACATCGTTACCATGAAGAGCTTTGAAAACGCCATCATGGTGCACGCCGCCATCTCCGGCTCCACCAATGCCACCATGCACCTGCCCGCCATCGCCCACGAGTTCGGCTTTGAGATCGACGCCGACACCTTTGACCGGATGCACCGCGGCGCACACTATCTGCTGAACATCCGTCCTTCCGGCGACTGGCCTGCACAGTACTTCTACTATGCAGGCGGCGTGCCCCGCGTGATGGAAGAGATCAAGTCCATGCTGCATCTGGACGTGATGACCGTCACCGGCAAGACGCTGGGTGAAAATCTGGAAGAGCTGAAGAAGAACGGCTTCTACGAGCACTGCGACGAGATCCTGCAGGAAAAGACCAAGGGTCTGGGCATCAAGGTCACCCGCGAGGACATCATCCACAGCTTTGACAACGCCAAGGGCACCGACGGCAGCATCGCTATCCTGAAGGGCAATCTGGCTCCCGAGGGCAGCGTCATCAAGCACACTGCCTGCCCCAAGAACATGTTCCACGCCACCCTGCGCGCAAAGCCCTTTGACAGCGAGGAAGAGTGCATCAGCGCTGTTCTGAACAAGCAGGTCCAGCCCGGCGACGCCATCTTCATCCGTTACGAAGGCCCCCGCGGCAGCGGCATGCCGGAGATGTTCTACACCGGTGAGGCCATCTGCGCCGACCCCAAGCTGGCTTCCAGCGTAGCCCTCATCACCGATGGCCGTTTCTCCGGCGCAAGCCGCGGCCCGGTCATCGGCCATGTCAGCCCGGAGGCTGCAGTGGGCGGCCCTATCGCTCTGGTGGAAGAGGGCGACCTCATCCGCATCGATGTGCCGAACCGTCAGCTTGCCATCGTGGGCGTGAACGGTGAGGAAAAGACCCCCGAAGAGATGGAGGCCATCCTTGCCCAGCGCCGTGCCAACTGGAAGCCCAAGGCTCCCAAATACACCAAGGGTCTGCTGAAGCTCTACTCTCAGCACGCCGTCAGCCCTATGAAGGGCGCCTACATGGAGTAAGAAACGCTCCTGCGGAGGCTGGACACAAACTCAAAAATCAACTGCTTAGCGATGCTTTGCTGAACGGTCTGGTGAAAGTTACGCCAAAAATAAAAAAGCGGATATTGCTTCGTCTATAAAAATCCATCGGAATCCGGCGTCCGTCTGCGGGGACGGCGCTGAAATAAGACCCAAAGCAAACATAACATCAAAAATGGAGGATATGTTTATGACAGCTGTTGCAACCCCGGACGCCGCACGGCTCGTGTTCGCCGCAGTGGCAGGCCTGATCCTTTTGCTCATCCTTATCATCAAGTTCAAAGTCCACGCCATGATCTCCATCCTGATCGGTGCGGTGGGCATCGGCCTGATGGCCGGTATGCCCCTGTCTGACATCATCGGCTCGGTCAACGAAGGCATCGGCAACACCTTAAAGGGCATCGCCCTTCTGGTAGGCCTTGGCTCCATGTTCGGTGCCATTCTGGAAGAATCCGGCGGCGCACAGACGCTGGCCGTGACCATGGTGCGCAAGTTCGGCGACGAAAAAGCCGCATGGGCGCTGGGCATCACGGGTCTGGTGGTGGCCATGCCGGTGTTCTTTGACGCCGGTCTGATCATCCTGATCCCGCTGGCCTTCTCTCTGGCAAAGCGCACCAAGCGCTCGGTCCTGTACTATGTTATCCCCCTGCTGGCCGGTCTGGCTGTCGGCCACGCCTTCATCCCTCCCACGCCGGGCCCCGTTCTGGTGGCCAGCATGCTGGGCGTTGATCTGGGCTGGGTCATCCTCATCGGCATCTTCTGCGGCATCTTCGCCATGATCGCTGCCGGTCCCATCTGGGGCTCCATCTGCGGCAAGAAGTATATGATCGCGGTGCCTGAGCACGTTGCACAGCAGGCAGACATCGATGAGAGCAAGCTGCCCAAGTTCGGCACCATCGTGGGCATCATCCTGATCCCGCTGGTCCTCATCATCGCAAACTCCGTGGCAAAGGTAGTGCCCGCTCTGGCTGGCATCCAGCCCGTTCTGGCCTTCCTCGGCGAGCCCTTCATGGCGCTGCTGCTGGCTACCATCGCTGCCATGTACCTGCTGGGCACCCGTCACGGCTATAACAATGCCCAGCTGGAAAAGATCATGACCAAGTCCCTTGAGCCCACCGGCATGATCCTGCTGGTCACTGCCTGCGGCGGCGTGCTGCGCTACATGCTGCAGAACTCCGGTCTGGGCGACGTCATCGGCAACGCCGTGGCAAACGCCAGCCTGCCGCTGGTTCTGGTGGCCTTCATCGTGGCTGCTCTGGTGCGCATCTCCGTTGGTTCCTCTACCGTGGCTATGACCATGGCAGCCGGTATCATCTCCGCAATGCCCGGCATCAGCGAGCTGAGCCCGCTGTATCTGGCCTGCGTCACCGCTGCCATCGCCGGCGGCTCCACCGTCTGCTCTCACTTCAACGACTCCGGCTTCTGGCTGGTCAAGAGCCTTGTGGGCATGGATGAAAAGACCACCCTCAAGACCTGGACCATCATGGAAACGCTGGTCGGCGGTGTGGGCTTCCTGGTGGCACTGGTCATCTCCTTCTTTGCCTGATCATCCTCATCTGCGGGGCTGTGCCTGCACACAGTCTGCGCAATGCTTTGCAAATTCCTGAAATCTCCTCAGCACAGCAGACCCCCGGGCGGTGAACCGCCCGGGGGTCTGCTGCTTTCTGTATTATAAAAGAGGTAGGTCCGGCCCGGAGGCCAGCTGGATAAAGGCGTCCATTTCCCGGGTGCAGCATTTATCCTTGTGGTAGAACATCTGGCGGTACATGGTCAGCCGGAAGTCCGACACCTCCAGAATGCGCAGATCTCCCCTGGACGCAGGCTCGGCCACAGCGAAGCGCGGCAGCAGGGAAATGCCGGAGGAGCGTTCCAGCATCTTGATGATAAAGGAGGTATCGCTGATCTCAAGGCTGGGGGTCAGCTCGATCTGGCGGGAAGCCAGAAACCGGTCAAAGGTGCGGCGGTAGTTGGCGTTGCGTTCGGTGAGGAAAAAGGGCTTGTCCAGAAGTTCTGCCACCCGGTAGGGCCCGGGGTGGCCCAGATCGATGTCCGGGGAAGCCACGAACACCACCTCTTCCGGGATCTCGTTGCATTTGTGCCAGCTGTTGGAGTAGCGGGGCTCGTCCAGAATGCAGATCAGGTCCACCTGACCACGCTCCATTTTTTCAATGAGCTCTTCCGGGGAGCCGGTAGTGACCCGCAGGCTGACCTTGGGGTGTTCCACCCGGAACTGATGCATCAGGCCGGGCAGACGGAAAAAGCAGAGGGATTCCAGTGTGCCGATGTGCAGGCAGCCCTCCAGCTCGGCGTCCTCGCTCAGGGCGCGGCGGGCGTTGTGGATGGTGTCCAGAATGCTGTTGGCGTATTCCAGAAAGCACTGGCCCTGTGCGGTCAGAATCACCCGCTTGCCCATGCGGTCGAACAGGCGCACGCCCAGCTCTTCTTCCAGCGCCTTGATCTGCACGGTAACGGCAGACTGGGAATAGCCCAGACTTTCCGCTGCCTTGGAAAAGCTCTGGAACTGGGCGGCACGGATCAGGGTGTTCAGCTGGCGCACTTCCATGGCAAAGCTCCTTTGCTATTAAGATTTTTAAACTATAACTTTATTTTTATGAATTTGAATCATGCATATGTCTATGTTAAACTAAATGTGTCAACACGTCAAGTGAAAATTTGACGTTTCGTGAAAGGCTGGCCGTGCGGGCTGCGGCGGAGAGAGCGCTGTCAGGTGCCGCACAAAGGTCAGGATAGGAAAAGGAGGATTTTATTCTTATGGAAAAGAAAAAATTCAAGCTCGGACTGCTGCCGAAGCTGCTCATCGCCATCGTGCTGGGCATCATCATCGGCCAGTTCTTCCCGGTGTGGTTCTGCCGGGTCGTCGTCACGGCATCCAGCATCTTCAGCTCGTTCCTGAAGTTCATCATCCCGCTGATGATCGTGGCCTACGTCACCATGGGCATTGCCGACCTGAAGAGCGGCGCAGGCAAGCTGCTGCTCATCACGGTGGCTCTGGCCTACGGCTCCACCCTGATCGCGGGCTCGGCATCCTATCTGGTGTCCGCAAACCTGTTCCCCAGCTTCATGAGCGAAGGCGCTCTGGAACAGATCGCCGCCACGGCTGACAACTCTCTGGTCAGCTACATCTCCATCTCCATCCCTCCGCTGCTGGACACCCTGTCTGCCGTGGTGCTGGCCTTCGTGCTGGGCCTGTGCATGTCCACCTTGCGCGGCAAGACCATCGGTGATACCCTTTATAATAGCATGAAGGATTTCTCCGGCATCATCGATCAGGTGCTGCACAGCGTCATCATCCCGCTGCTGCCCCTGTACGTCTGCGGCACCTTCATCGACATGACCAAGTCCGGCAAGACCTACGCCATTCTGGGCATCCTGTGGAAGGTGTTCCTGGTGGTCATCATCATGCATCTGGTCTGCATCTTCCTGCAGTTCTGCGTTGCAGGCGCTGTGAGCCACAAGAGCCCCTTCAAGATGATCCGCAACCAGATCCCCGGCTACACCACCGCTCTGGGCACTCAGTCCTCTGCAGCCACCATCCCGGTCAACCTGCAGTGCGCGGCGGCTGATGGCGTGAGCGAGCAGATCCGCAACTTCGTGGTGCCTCTGTGCGCCAACATCCACATGGCAGGCTCCATGATCACCATTACCGCCTGCGCAACTGCCGTCTGCCTGATGAACCAGCTGCCCATCAGCCTTGCTACCGTGGTGCCCTTCATCATGACGCTGGGCGTTGCCATGGTGGCTTCTCCCGGTGCTCCCGGCGGCTCCATCATGACCGCTCTGCCCTTCCTGTACATGATCTTTGGCGCTGAGGCCGGTGACCCCAATGGCCCCATCTGCGCCATCATGGTGGCTCTGTACATCACGCAGGATTCCTTCGGCACTGCCTGCAACGTCTCCGGCGACAACGCCATCGGCGTTATCGTGGAGACCATCTACCAGAAGTTCATCAACAAGAGCAGCGCAAGCGTCTGATGCGCGGCGCGCGGTTCTTGACCTGACAGGAGTGACACCCCATGGCATTTATCAGTGTTTTTGATGTTCTGGGCCCGAACATGATCGGCCCTTCCAGCTCCCACACCGCAGGCGCGGAGATCATCGCCTTTCTGGCCCAGAAGATGATCGCCC
>ERZ780198.3437-NODE-3437-length-10802-cov-3.129897_pt1 | contig 10802 bp, 9 predicted proteins | sample MGYA00510979_ERZ780198 | MGnify/ENA primary metagenome ERZ780198 (study PRJEB29588, sample SAMEA2158039) | human gut metagenome | biome: human gut; feature: human-associated habitat; material: faeces | place: Denmark | collected 2008/2010 ...
TGCCGCCGCCGAAGCCGTTACCACAGCCGCCACAGCAAAGAAGTAAAAGGATAATAATCCAGCAGCAGGAAGAATTGTTCTCGTTGCAGGAGCATCCTCCGCCACAGTTTGTTGCTGACAAATCACTCATAGGTTTGCCTCCTAAATTTCATTTACACTGTTATCCTATGCAGGGTGGCTTGGGTGATTTACACAAAAAAATGAAAAAAAAGGCGGAAATATTTTATTTGCATATAGACAGAGAATATACTATAATATTGACAGCATTATGATTAGTGATAATATGGCTTTTTTGCGTTAGATAGTGAGAGAAAAAAAAGATAAAATGAAAAAGAGGGATTCACGACGATGAAACGATATCAGTGGATGGGGATTATGCTGAGCCTTGTTTTGCTTCTGTGCTCGTGCGGTACGGACAAAGAGGTTGAGAAGAAAGCCGGCGAAAGTACGAGTACACCGTCTGCAACAGCGAGCGTTACGCCGTTGATTTCAGAGGATGAGGCTTTTTCAGAGGCAGAGAAGATTGTAAAAACAATGACAATTGAACAAAAAGTAGGACAGATGTTTTTGGTGGATTTACTGCAGTTAGATGCATCACCATCGGTGGATGGAACCGCTTATAAGGCGACGGACAGCATGAAACAGGCAATTATTGATTATCACCTGGGTGGCGTCTATCTTACGAAGGAAAATATTAAGTCGCAGAAGCAGACGAAAAAACTGGTGCAGAATTTACAGGCGAGCGTTGTATCAGGAAGTGCGCTTTACGTTGCCGTAGAGGAAGACGGCGGTGGAGAAAATTCCATTTCTGCCAAGGTTGAGGATTTAAAAGATACCGGTTATGTTACCCCAAAAGAAATGGGACAAAATATGACGGCAAACCAGATTTATGAATCGGGGAAAACGATTGCCGGAGAATTGACCAAAATCGGTATAAATCTGAATCTGGCGCCGGTGGCGGATTTGGCAAGTGACCAAAATCCATCGTATGCAATGCGCTGCCTGGGAAGTGATGCGGATGGCGTGGCAGATTTGTTGGATGATTTTGTAAGTGGTATGCGCGAGGGCGGACTTTCCGTGACGCTTAAGACTTTTCCGGGAATTGGTAATGTTTCTGCGGATGTGACAGAGTCAATTGCCGAAAATACAGACAGTCTGATGACGATACGTGATACGAATTTTGTGCCGTATGCGAGCGGAATTCAGGCAGGCGCTGACTGCGTGATGGTGAGCAATGTCGCATACAGTAAGTTGACGGTGAAAAAAGTACCGGCATTTATGTCGCAGGATATTGTGACGAAACTTTTACGGGAAGAACTCGGATTTGATGGAATTGTTATGACAAGCCCACTCAATGATAATGTGATAGAGAACAATTATACAAATGAATTTGCCGTAGTGGAAGCGGTAAAAGCAGGATGCGATTTAATCGTCCTGCCGGGGAATTTCAAGGAGTGCTATGAGGCTTTAATTACTGCCGTGGAGGAAGGCAGGATTGATGAAAAAGTGATTAACACATCCGTCCGGCGGATCTTACAGAATAAGATTCAAAGGGGCATACTTGTGTTAGAATAAACAGCAAAAGGAAGGACTTGAAATGAACTCACAGGTTGATGAAACTTATTACGATGGACTGCATGAAGAGTGTGGTGTTTTCGGTGTCTATGATTTGGATGGCGGTGATGTTGCCTCCACAATTTACTATGGACTTTTCGCTTTGCAGCACAGAGGTCAGGAAAGCTGTGGTATTGCGGTCAGCGATACAAAAGGACCGAAAGGAAAAGTATTGTCTTCAAAAGGCATGGGACTTGTCAATGAAGTCTTTGATTCTGAAAAACTTGAAAAACTCAAAGGAAATATCGGGGTTGGACATGTCCGCTACTCGACGGCAGGTGCGAGCAATGGACAGAATGTACAGCCGTTAGTATTAAATTATGTCAAAGGTATTCTTATGTTAGCGCATAACGGAAATCTGGTAAATGCGCCGGAACTCCGCAAAGAACTGGAATACACGGGAGCTATTTTCCAGACGACCATTGATTCGGAAGTTATTGCGTACCACATTGCGAGAGAGCGTTTGAAAACGGGTACGGTAGAAGAAGCTGTGAAAAATGCGATGAAGAAATTAAAAGGTGCGTATTCACTTGTGATTTCCAGTCCGAGAAAATTGATTGGTGCCCGCGACCCATTTGGTTTTCGTCCACTGGTGATTGGAAAACGGGATAACAGTTATCTGCTTGCCAGCGAAACCTGTGCACTCGATGCTGTTGGTGCAACATTTGTCCGGGATGTAAAACCGGGTGAAATTGTTATGTTAGACAAAAACGGTATTACATCGGATGAAAGTCTCTGCACAGTAAAACCTGCAAGATGTATTTTTGAATATATTTATTTTGCAAGACCGGACAGTTATGTGGATGGTGTGAGCGTTTATAATTCACGTATTATGGCAGGAAAAATTCTTGCCCAGATGCATCCGGCAGAAGCGGATATTGTTATCGGAGTGCCGGATTCCGGAAACGCGGCTGCGATGGGATTTGCCCTGGAGTCGAATATTCCGTATGGTGTTGGTTTTATCAAGAACAGTTATGTGGGAAGAACGTTTATTAAACCAAAACAGTCTGCCCGTGAGTCCAGTGTAAATATTAAATTAAATGCCTTGAAAGAAGTGGTTAATGGCAAGCGTGTTGTGATGGTCGATGACTCGATTGTGCGCGGTACGACGAGCGGCCACATTGTAAAAATGCTCAAAGATGCCGGAGCGACTGAGGTGCATGTAAGAATCAGTTCGCCGCCATTTTTGTTCCCATGCTATTTTGGAACCGATGTGCCAAGCTGCGACCAGCTGATTGCGCATGACCACACGGTATCCCAGATTTGTGAGTTGATTGGAGCGGATTCGCTTGGTTACTTAGATGGCGAAAGACTGCCGGAATTGATTGAGGGAGAAACCGGTTACTGCGATGCGTGCTTCTCCGGAAATTACCCGGTAGAGCCGCCAACCGAAGATATTCGTGGAAGTTTTGAACCGTAAATAGGTGTTAAGGAAAAGCCCTGGCACTATTTTATAAAAGGATAGAGAAAGGAAAGAAAGAATATGAGTACAGACAGATATGTAAGCCCGTTGTCGGAGAGATACGCCAGCAAAGAAATGCAGTTTATTTTCTCGCCGGATATGAAATTTCAGACTTGGAGAAAATTATGGATTGCATTAGCAGAAACCGAGAAAGAACTTGGCTTAAAGGATGCAGATGGAAATCCACGTATCACAGACGAACAGATTGAGGAGTTAAAAGCACATGTGACAGATATTAATTATGATGTTGCAAAAGCTCGCGAAAAAGAGGTGCGCCACGACGTAATGAGCCATGTATATGCATATGGCAAACAGTGTCCAAAGGCAGCAGGAATCATTCATCTCGGAGCAACTTCCTGCTATGTTGGTGATAATACAGACGTCATTATCATGACTGAAGCACTTAAATTAGTAAAGAAAAAACTGGTGAATGTCATTTCCGTATTATCTGATTTTGCAATGAAATACAAAGACCTTCCGACGCTTGCATTTACTCATTTCCAGCCGGCACAGCCGACAACAGTTGGTAAGCGTGCAACGCTTTGGATTCAGGAACTTGTGATGGATTTGGAAGATTTGAATCACGTGCTGTCTCATATGAAACTTCTTGGTTCGAAAGGAACTACCGGTACACAGGCAAGTTTCCTTGAGCTGTTTGACGGTGATGAGAGCAAATGTAAAGAAGCGGACAAACTGATTGCAAAGAAAATGGGATTTGACGCATGCTTCCCGGTTTCCGGACAGACCTATTCCCGTAAATTGGATACTCGCGTAGTAAATGTACTTGCCGGCATCGCAGCCAGCGCACATAAATTTTCAAACGATATCCGTCTTCTTCAGCATTTGAAAGAAGTGGAAGAGCCATTTGAAAAGAGCCAGATTGGTTCCTCTGCAATGGCATACAAGAGAAATCCAATGCGAAGCGAAAGAATTGCATCCCTGTCCCGCTATGTAATGATTGATGCCTTAAACCCAGCCATTACATCGGCAACCCAGTGGTTTGAGAGAACGCTCGATGATTCCGCAAATAAGCGTCTGAGCGTAGCAGAAGGCTTCCTCACAATCGACGGTATTTTGGATTTGTTCTTAAATGTAGCCGATGGACTTGTTGTTTACGATAAAGTAATTACAAAACGTCTCATGTCCGAACTTCCATTTATGGCAACCGAAAATATCATGATGGATGCCGTAAAAGCCGGCGGCAACCGTCAGGAACTGCATGAGAAGATTCGTGAGCTTTCCATGGAAGCAGGACGCAGAGTAAAGGAAGAGGGTGCAGACAACCAGCTGATGGCGCTGATCGCACAGGACGAAATGTTCCATCTCGACGAGGCTGCCCTGGAAGCATCCCTTGAGCCCTCAAAATATGTCGGCTGCAGCGCACATCAGGTAGAGCGCTTCTTGAACGACGTGATCCGTCCGGTGTTAAAAGAAAATGAAGCAGACCTTGGTATGAAGGCGGAAATTAACGTATAAGTTATACTTATGAGAAATATAAAATTTATTGATTTTACTTATATAAAAAATCTGCTATACTAAATCAGTAAGATGACATATGCGCTGATGGAACAGCGCACATAAAGGGATGCCGCTTTTTGCGGCAGAATGAGAGGAAAAATGGTTAAAGCAGTAGTAGGTGCAAACTGGGGCGATGAAGGAAAAGGCAAGATTACAGACATGCTTGCGAAGGAAGCGGATATTGTTATCCGTTTTCAGGGCGGTGCAAATGCCGGACATACGATTGTCAACGATTACGGCAAATTTGCGCTTCACACACTGCCGTCTGGCGTGTTCTACAGCCATATTACCAACATTATCGGCAACGGTGTTGCACTGGATATTCCAAAAGTAATTAACGAGGTCAACCAGCTGGTAGAGCGGGGCGTACCGGCACCGCATCTGATGATTTCCGACAGAGCACAGGTGGTAATGCCCTATCATATTTTACAGGATACCTATGAAGAAGCACGTCTGGCAGGCAAGTCCTATGGCTCCACCAAGTCCGGCATTGCGCCGTTTTATTCCGACAAGTTTGCAAAGATCGGTTTCCAGGTCAGCGAGCTGTTTGACGACGAGGTGCTGGAAGAAAAGTTGCAGAAGGTCTGCGCACTCAAAAATGTCCTGTTCGTGAATTTGTATCATCAGGAACCGCTCGATCCCAAAGAGCTGTTAAATACCCTGCATGAATACCGCGACATGGTAGCTCCTTATGTGGGCAACGTGTCCGAGTTCTTATATCAGGCGGTCAAAGAAGGCAAAAACATCCTGCTGGAAGGTCAGCTGGGTACGATGAAAGATCCTGACCACGGCATTTCCCCGATGGTAACGTCTTCTTCCACACTGGCAGCATACGGCGCAATCGGCGCAGGCATTCCGCCTTATGAAATCAAAAAGATTGTCGCTGTTACCAAGGCATATTCCTCCGCAGTCGGTGCAGGCGCATTTGTTTCTGAAATCTTCGGTGACGAAGCGGATGAGCTGAGAAGAAGAGGCGGCGACGGCGGCGAATTCGGCGCGACAACCGGTCGTCCGAGAAGAATGGGCTGGTACGACTGCGTTGCTTCCCACTACGGATGCAGACTGCAGGGCGCGACCGACGTTGCGCTGACCGTTCTGGACGTTCTGGGTTATCTGGATGAAATCCCGGTTTGCGTCGGCTATGAAATCGACGGTCAGGTGACAAAGGAGTTCCCGGTTACCTGCAAGTTGGAAAAAGCGAAGCCTGTATACGAGGTTCTGCCCGGCTGGAAATGCGATATCCGTGGCATCCGGACCTATGAAGAGCTGCCGGAAAACTGCCGCAAGTACATTGAGTTCATCGAAAACCAGATCGGCTATCCGATTACAATGGTATCCAACGGCCCTGGCAGAGATGACATCATCTACAGAAACAGCCCGCTGGCATAAGACAGTTCCCAAGAACCCTGGATGATTTTCCACAGGCAGGTTTGCCTGCAAGCGCGAAAGCGACAAATGAACTTCCTGGATGACAGAAATTCTAAAATCCCTTATAATAGAGTCATGGCTCATTGCCTCATTTTCGGGCGGCAGCCATCGACTCTGTGATAGGGGATTTTTTTGATGACAGCAAATCTGGAATATTATCGTGTTTTTTATTATGTGGCACGCTGCAGTTCAGTGACAAAGGCGGCGGCAGCGCTTTCCTTGTCTCAGCCGGCGGTCAGCCAGAGCATCCGGCAGCTGGAAAAGGCGCTCGGCAGCAGCCTGTTTGTGCGCAGTGCGCGTGGAATCAGCCTGACGGCGGAAGGAAAAATCCTGTACGAATATGTGGAAAAAGGGTATAGCGCATTTCTTGCCGGGGAAAAGCGGCTGTTGCAGATGCAGAACCTGGAATGCGGTGAAATTACGATCGGGGCGTCCGATATGACGCTGCGTTTTTTTCTGTTACCGTATCTGGAACGGTTCCATGAAAAATATCCGGGGGTGCGGTTTCAGATTACGAATGGTCCGACGCCTGCGACGATGGGACTTTTAAAAGAGAAAAAGATCGATTTTGGAGTCGTATCCGGTCCTCTGGAAAAGCGGGAGGGCGTCCACTTGATGCCTGTGCGTAAAATTGAAGATATTTTTGTGGCAGGACGAAACTTTCTGGAATATACCCGTCAGAAACAACCGCTTTCCGTCCTGGAAAAAGTACCGCTTATCATGCTGGATCAGGATACAAGCACAAGACGTTATGTCCAGCGTTTTTTGGAGCAGAGAAAGGTGTTCGTCCACCCGGAGTTCGAGCTTGCAACGAGTGATATCATCGTGCAGTTTGCCTTGAGAAACCTCGGTGTCGGAAGCGTTGTGCGCGATTTTGCCAAAAAGGAGCTGGACAGCAGAGAGCTGATAGAGTTAAAATTGGAAGAGCAGCTGCCGCAGCGGGAGTTTTTCGTCGTGACGGAGGAAAAGGGCAGCAGCAGTCTGGCGGCGCAGGAGCTTTTGCGGATGCTGTCAGAAACGGCAGAAGAAAATGAGGGAGGAGATCGGATATGATCAGAACAATTATCAGCGATATCGGAAACGTATTATCCGGTTTTACCTGGTACGATTTTTATAAAAGCAAGGGATATTCGGAAGAAATGGTGGAGCGTCTGGCAAAGGCGACGGTCAAAAGTGACATCTGGAAAGAATATGACCGCGGCGTCCTTTCCGAAGAGGAAATTTTGAACCGGTTTATTGCAAACGATCCGGAGCTGGAAGAAGACCTTCGCAAAACGCTGGCAAACGTCCGCGGCATCATGAAGCGTTATGATTATGCGATTCCGTGGATTGAAGAGTTAAAGGCGAAGGGTTATCAGTTCCTTGTGCTGTCGAATTTTTCCAGAAAGGTGCTGCGTGAGTGCTGGAGCGAGCTGGATTTTCTGCCGTATGTGGATGGCGGCATCCTTTCGTGTCAGGATAAGCTAATCAAGCCGATGCCGGAAATTTATTCGCTGATTTTAAGCCGGTATCATTTAAAACCGGAGGAATGCGTCTTTATGGACGACATTTTGGAAAATGTGGAAGCAGCCCGCAGAGCCGGGATCAATGCCTTTGTATTTGAAAATCAGGAACAGGCAAAGCAGATGCTTCGGACGTTTGGAGTAGAGTAACATGGTGAAACGATATATAACTCAGGGAAATCTGCTGATGGAGGTCAATCGGGCGGATGGCGGCTGCTGGGTGAATCTGGTTGCGCCGACCCTGGAAGAATGTGTGCAGATTGCACAGGAATTTCAGATTGACCTTGCGGATGTCCGCGCCGCGCTGGATGATGAGGAAAGCTCCCGTGTGGACGTCAGCAACGAATATTCCCTGATTTTATTCGACGTTCCTTCTGTGGAATACCGTCATCAGCGGGAAGCGTATACGACCATACCGCTCGGTCTGATCTTGGTGAACGATGTGCTGCTGACTGTATGTGCGGAAGCAACGCCGGTTCTGAAAAATTTTCTGGAAAATACGGTCAAGGAGTTCAGCACTAAAAAACAGATGCGCTTTATCTACCAGATTTTTTTGCGTTCCTGCATGCTGTATCAGTCCTATCTGCGTATTATCGACCGCAAGCGGAAGGAGATCGAGGCGCATATTGGGGACGATACGGAGGAAATGGAGCTGATCGACTTACATGAGCTGGAATCCAACCTCGTATACTTTGATACGTCGCTGCGTGCCAACAAGGTCGTACTGGATCGTCTGATGCGCTATAGCCGCATCAAGAAATACCCGGAGGATCAGGACCTTTTGGACGACGTTGTGGTCGAAAACCAGCAGGCGATCGAAATGACGCGGATCTACCGGGACATTATCCAGGGAACGAGAGAGCTGCTTTCCTCCCTGATGGATAATCGCTTAAACAGTGCGATGAAATACCTTGCGTCGATCACGATCGTCATGGCGATCCCGACGATAATTTCCGGCATTTACGGAATGAACGTTTCCGAAAAATGGATGCCGCTGGCCCATACGCCTTACGGTTTCGGGATTATCTGCGTGCTGATTTTAGTTGCATGCGTGATTACGATGAAAGTGCTGAAAAAGAGAAAGATGCTGTAGATGCGTAAAAAAGTGTGTACGAAAGCTGAAAAAGTGCTGCTGCCCGGGAAATAGTTGCCGGTGCAACAGCACTTTTTGCGTTTTAGTTCTGCGCAGCATTTGCCTCGTCCTCGTTCTGCGTGCGGTCTGCGTCGGTCTGTCCGATATCGAAGGATGCGATCGTGTGCTTTTGTTCAAACTGTCCGTAAAGCCAGATGAAAATCCAGAGCAGGATCGGGACTGCAACCGTGCAGATCAGACAGCCGGAAAAGAGCCGCTGCCAACCGGGAAACGCAAAAATTGCGCTGAGGAGCGTGATGAGATAGAGCGCTGCTAAAAGGACGATACAAACAATGGCAGCGATTTGCTTTGCCGTTTTTTTCTTCTTCATAAGAGTCTCCATTCTGCCGTCGCAGGACGGCTGAAACAAATTCGATTCAGTACTTTACATTGCCGATGATAATGCTACAATATGCTTGATAGCATACATCAAAGAGGAGCGCTTTGCAAGCGCAGGAGGGAACAAAAGATGATATTTGAACCAATGGACAGAATTGTATTTGCAGGAGATTCGGTAACAGATATGGGAAGTGCACAGCCTGTGGGGGAAGGTCTGTTTGATAATGTAGGTCAGAGCTATGTGCGTATCATCGAAAACATGCTGAGCACCTGGTATCCGGAAGTGTATCTGCGTGTGACCAATTCCGGTGTTTCCGGCAACACGAGCAGAGATCTGCTGCAGCGTTTTGATTCGGACGTTGTTGCTTTAAATCCGGATTGGGTTTCGATCTGCATCGGCATCAACGACGTATGGAGACAGTTTGACAGCCCGGCGATTCCGGACGGACAGGTGATGCCCGAAGAATACGAAGCAAATCTGGAAAAAATGATTCTGTCGGTAAAAGGAAAAGTAAAGGGCATCTTTATTTTGACGCCTTATTATATGGAGCCTAATCCGCAGGACTGGATGCGCAAGAGAATGGACGAATACGGTGCGATCTGCAAAAAGCTGGCGGTAAAGCACGGCTGCTGTCTGGTTGATCTGCAGGAGGTTTTCAACCGGTATTTTGAGTATCGTCATTCTTCCTATATTGCATGGGACAGAGTGCATCCGAACCTGATCGGCGCAACTGTAATCGCAAAAGCAGTTTTATCCCACTGCGGTTTTGAATACGACCATCAGCCTGCAAAAAAAGAAACGCAGACCTGTTAAGCGGCAAAGTGTTCACAGATTTTTTGCTTGCACAAATCGGGGGTCTGGGCTATAATAATGCAAAGTATGGATGTCCGTGCAAAAATGGGCGTGCGAAATGCAAAGGGAGCAATCCCGTCAGAAATTTAATTGAGGTGAAGAAATATGGCATTATTACAGCAGTGGAGAGATATGGCATACGACCAGCAGGCTGACAAGGCTAAGCTGCAGCAGTTCTGGGCAATTTATTTTACAAAAGAAAAGGATATTTACGCAGAACTGTTAAAGAACCCGGACGAGCTGGTAAGAGGCACGGTTAAAGAGCTGGCTGAGAAATTCGGCGTGGATATTATGACCATGACCGGTTTCCTGGACGGCATCAACGACAGCTTAAAGGCTCCCAACCCGATCGAGGAGATGGAGGAGGATACCGTTGTAAACCTCGGCTTTGATAAAGCACTGCTTTATAAGAACATGGTAGCTGCAGACGCAGACTGGCTGTACGAGCTGGAAGAGTGGAACGACATCTTCGATGAAGAGACCAGAAAGAAACTCTACAAAGAGCAGAAGAGTTCTACCACCATCGTAAAGGAAGCAAAGATTTATCCCAATGATCCCTGTCCCTGCGGCAGCGGCAAGAAGTACAAAAAGTGCTGCGGCAAAAATAAATGATCAAAGGCTCTTTACAAATCGAAACAGATCGATTAAGATAAGGGCAGCATTTGATAAAAAGACAACGCGTGGAAGAGAAGAGTAATCCCGGAATCTGTATCAGAGAGAAACGCCGGTATCTGCATTGCAGAGCTGTGCTGGAAGCGTTTTGACAGAGGTCTCGTATGAAAACCATCTCGGAGCGGTCCTTAATCGGACACGGTGATTCCGTTATCATCAAAAGAGCGGCAGACTGCTGTTGCAGATCTGCAAAATGGGTGGAACCGCGCTGAAGCGTCCCATGTACATCGTAAGGTGTGCATGGGACTTTTTTATCGTATAGGAAACTTCGTTTCTATACGA
>ERZ780198.3439-NODE-3439-length-10800-cov-2.743136_pt1 | contig 10800 bp, 8 predicted proteins | sample MGYA00510979_ERZ780198 | MGnify/ENA primary metagenome ERZ780198 (study PRJEB29588, sample SAMEA2158039) | human gut metagenome | biome: human gut; feature: human-associated habitat; material: faeces | place: Denmark | collected 2008/2010 ...
AAAAATGATAAAAGAAGGCTATGGATAGATTTTTTCCCATTTGATTATTATGAAGAAGATTATGATTTTATGAATCATAAAAAATATATAGCACAAATTGAAAGTGAAATATCAAAACTAAGGTATACAAAGGATATAATACGTTTTGTAGATAGCGAGTTGAAAAATAATGAAAATATATCAAAAATTGCTACTGGTAATATGTATTTTGGAATAGACAATGATGAAACTTATGATAAGTCTATTTACAATAGGACAGGCAGATGGATTAATGCTAATGAGATGTTTCCACTAAAAGAAGTACAATTTGAAGGAAGAACATTCTTAGCACCAAATAATGAGAAAGAACTTCTCCGGTTTGAATATGGTGACTATATGAACTACCCTGATGATTTTGGCTCTGAAAAACACAGTGGACTTGGGGATTATCTGTTTGAGTAGGTGGATATGAAAAAACTATATTTATATGGCAGTGGCAACAGATGCAGAATTTTATTGGATTTACTCACTGATTCAGACTACAGGATTTGCGGAATAGTAGACAGTAACAGAAGCAGATGGGGAGAGACTGTTGGGGGAATATGCATTGGCTCACCGGATGAGCTGCTTAATGCCGGACAGGATTCTTATGTATGTGTAACTTTCTATAGTTCACTTCCTGTTGAACCTGTCTGGAAGAAGCTTGAGGAGCAATATGGGATCACATCAGACAGGCAGTTATCTTTTCATGATGTAATTTTCGATATGTATACCGGAAGAAATCTTACAGATAATGTCATTATAAAGGATACTGCATATAAAGACAGACATATTTTTCTGGATGCATCTTGGGGACTCGGACTTGGTGGAGTAGAATCGTGGATTAGGGATATTGCAGGATATTTTGACGAATATGGAATCCACAATTATGCAATACTGACTAATCCTGATGCCGGGAATATTGATGAAAATACAAAAAGTCACTGCGTCAGCTTTTACTATGAGCGTACAATGGATTTTTCACTAGAATATATAAATAAGGGAATAGAATTTATATGTGAAAATATACCTGCAACATATATATTTTCCCGCGTTAATGAGCTTATGCTTGCAGCATGCATTGTAAAGATGAAATATCCGGACAGACTTACAATTATAATGGCTGACCATGGTTCAACCGATGGGATGTACAGGGATATATTGAGTTACAAAGATGCAATAGACAAATATGTATGTGTAAGTAATGGCATAAGGCAGCGGTTGAATGAGTACGGAATCAGCCCTGAAAAAACATATGTGATGACTGCTCCCATAAAATACCAACACAGCTTAGACCGGACATATTCTCTTAACATGGACAGACCAATCAGTATCGGTTATGCAGGAAGGCTTGAAAAATTTGAAAAAAGAATGGATATTCTTATACAACTGATAAAGGAACTTGAGAGCAGGCATGTTAATTATGTTATGGATATAGCGGGGGAAGGTACGTACAGGCAAAATATAGTTGATGTCATCGGGAATATGGGATTGCATGACAAGGTAAGACTTGTGGGAGTTATTCCAAGGTATAATATGAATGAATTCTGGCAGAAGCACGATATTGCAATAAATGTATCGGACAATGAAGGAAGACCGATTGCCAATATGGAAGCTATGCTTAATGGTGCTGTTCCGGTAGTTACAAAAACAGTAGGAATACTTGATGATGTAATTGACGGACAGAACGGATTTGTTGTGCCCATATGTGATTATAAATGTATGGCAGACAGAATACAGAAACTCGATAATTGTCGTGATGAACTTGAGATTATGGGAAAAAAGGCAAGGGCTGAAATGATTTCTAAAATGAGCACTGATGATTATATATGTTTATGGAAAAAGGTAATGTATCAATAGTGTGCAGGATATAAGGTGGTGTATGAATGCTTAAGCTGTTTGGATATAATCTGGAACAGATTGCAGAATATATAAGTTCTAATAATTACAAAATAGCCATATACGGAGCCGGCATGATAGGCCGGACAATAATGCCGGACTATCTGATGAGACATGGATTGGATGAAAAACTGTTGTTCTATGTGGACGCGGATACAAGAAAGCAAAAGCAGAAAGTTATTGTTGGATTGCGCCAATACAATATCTGTGCTCCTGAGGTGCTTAATAATATCGGACACGATACAATTATTCTTATTACGAACAGTAATTACAGCCCGGTGCTTCACACACTTGATGCAATGGAGTCACTTGATGGAATCAAAGCTGTGATAGTGCCTGTTATAATGGCAGAGGGAGTTAAAGACAGGGCGGCAGCTGGGGGCGGAACAGATGTAATAAGAGATTACAATGATGAGCTTATTCCAAAAGTTATTAATTACTGCTGGTTTTCGGGCAGAAAGATGCCTGATTATCTCAAAAGATGCATTGACAGCTGGAGCAGGATATGCCCTGATTATGAGATAAAGCGCTGGGATGAGAGTAATTATGATGTTAATAAGAATGAATATATGAGACAGGCATATGAAGAAGGCAGGTGGGGATTTGTGCCGGACTATGCGAGGCTTGATATACTTTATAATTATGGCGGATTTTATATTGATACAGATGTAGAATTGCTTAAGACATTAGAACCGTTAAGAAGGCAGGGCGCGTTCTGCGGTGTAGAAAAATGGGGCAATGTTAATATGGGAGGATGCAGCGGTGCAATCCCACACCATCGAATGATTAAGAAGCTGCTTAAGTATCGTGAAGAAGCAGTGTTCAGATATGAAGATGGCTCACTGAATCCTGATACGTGCGGAGTATATGAGACAGCTCCATTTATTGCAATGGGAATGTCAGCAGATAATACATGTCAGAGAATCAACGAAATGACGGTGTTTTCATCAGAATATTTTCATCCTTATGATTATATGAGTGGTGAAAATGTCATTACGGAAAATACATTTTCAATACACCATTTTAATGGAGGGTGGCTTGATGACAGCCAGAAAGACGCCAGAAGCAGAACATTGGAAGAGTACATGGCAATATTGGACAGAATGGAACTAATGTAATGAAAAATCCTAAAATATCAGTAATAATTCCTGTTTATAATATGGAATCATACCTTGACAAATGTATACAGAGTGTCATGGGACAGACATATGTTAATATTGAAATAATACTTGTCAATGATGGTTCTACTGATAACAGTCTGGATATATGCAGAAAATATCATCAATGCGATGATCGTATAATAATTGTAGACCAGAAAAACAAAGGGCTGGTTGCTGCAAGAAAATCCGGAATAATTAACTCTACAGGTGATTATGTGGCATTTGTTGATGCGGATGACTGGATTGAAGCCGATACATACGAAAAACTGATGAATGAATCTGACAATGAGGATGTGATTGTATTTGGGCTTGTGGAAGATTATGATACATGCAGTGTAAATAAGACCAGTAATTACAGAGAGGGAGTATACGATACTGAGGCAATAAACAGTACTATAATTCCTGATATTTTTGATACTGAAATGTTTTTTCAGTTCAATATGATTCCAAATCTGGTATGTAAGATTGTCAAAAGGGAATTAATGAACAGTGTAATACCTTATGTGAGTAATGACGTTACAATGGGTGAAGATGTCGATTTTACATGCCAGCTTATAACAAGAGCTATATCGGTTAACATAGTGGCTTCAACGCCATATCATTATGTCCAGAGACAGTCGTCCATGGTACGCTCATGTACTGCAGAATCATCTTTATATTCTTTATATAAGGATTTGCGAGATGTTAATGTTCCACAAGGACTGGAAGAAAGATGGAATATGCAGATTTGTGCATATATGTCGTTTATTTTGCAGCTCAAGTGCATGGAGTTATATGTAGAAAAGAGTCCTTTTTTTAACAGATTCAGGAACAGCTCGGTGATAATATACGGAGCAGGGAATTATGGCAGATCAGTAAGTACTTCCATGAAAAACAGATTAGGTGTACATATTGAAGCTGTTGCGGATCATGATTGGAGTAACAGAATAAAATCATTCGCGGATATCGCACCTGTAATTGCTCCCAAAGACATAGCAGAAAAAAGATTCGAATACATATATATAGCGATTCTCAATGAAAAAGTCTGTGAATCTGTAAAAGGAATGCTGATGGCACAGGGAATAAGCCCTGACAGGATAATATACTACAGTATGTCAGACATAGATGCCGGTGAGATTATGGATATAATTGAGGAACTTAAATGATGAGAAAAATAATACTTTTCGGTACGGGCAAATATGGATTGGAGGCACTGGATTATTTCGGAAGTGATAATGTGGCCTTTTTTGCAGATAACAACGTAAATATACAGGGAAGCTTCATAAGCGGCATAGAGGTTATTGCACCTTCGAGGCTTAATGGTTATGCAGATAATGCAATAATTGTGCTTGCCGCCGGTTATTCGATATGTACCCAGATGGAATACCAGCTAAAGAGTATGGGTATTGAAAAATACGTAGTATACAGATATTTAAGAGAACAGCTTGCACCGGAGGGGAATAAGACATCTAAGGATTTCATAAATGAATTTCAGACTGATGCGGGAATATACAGGCTTATGTATCTTTATGCAGATAATTTACATAAATGTTCAGAGGAAAGAATAGAATTTTTCATGCACACGGCAGATGTCAGAGGAGTTAAGCCTGCTGGAGGAAGACTTAGAATAAGACAGACGGAATTACTGGATGCAACATTAAAGGTAAAGAATCTGGCTGAATCAATCGGTATACATCTTATGCTGGGCGAGGGCAACCTTATTGGGGCAGTGCGCAATGGAGGATTTGTACCATGGGATGACGACATGGATTTACTGCTGATGCGGGATGATTATAAAAGGCTTATAGATTATTGTAATCTAAATGGCATGCTGTATGTATCATCTTCATTAGAGATGAATCAGAATGATAATTACAGGGAAACTGTCCGGAAAATGTATGATGAAAATAAAGAAATATTATTCACACTTAACGGCAGTTTTCTCGCAGCGTATGTAAAGAGCAGTAATGGCAGCAGTTATCCGTATATTGTCGACATTTTCCCATTGGATTATTATAATGAAAGCTGTACGTATGATGATCTTAGAAAATACGTTAATGAGTGTTCTGTATATTGCAGGAAAAGCATGATGAGCTTTAAGGAAAGAATAGAATATAATGACAGGATAGCGCATGACGGAGGATTTGTATCAGAAGTACCTACAGGAAGAATAGGATACGGAATAGAGACATTTTTTGTTGTCAGTGCGTGCAGCGGTTTCTGCAGGGCAGATGCTGTATTGCCTGTAACAGAAATATCTTTTGAAGGACATTATTTTGCAGCGCCTTCTAAGCCGGAAGAATTTCTTAAGATGGAGTATGGTGACATATACAGGTGGCCATCAGATGCAGGGCAGACGGCACATGGAACCGGAAGGCATTATATTCAGTATAGGCATTTTGATAATCCGGTATACATAGCATGCCTGCAGGATATGAGTGATATACATGATAGGACAGGGAACACAATAATAGTTGAAAAATATAAAATAAAAGATATAGCTGAATATTTTGCAATTATTGATAAGCTTGAGGAAGAAGAGAGTAATTACTATGTATATTCATAAAATCACATGCTATAATACCACTATAATAAACAGAATCGAGATAACCATATGCAATTTGAATTAACAGCATCCATGATGTGCGCTGATTACGGGCATCTGGAAAGAGAAATAAGAGAACTGGAGATGGGCGGCATAGACTCATTTCATATAGATATTATGGATGGACGATATGTGCCTAATTTTGCAATGTCACTTAATGATATGAGATACATAGCGGGGGCAACGGACAAGCCTTTGGATGTGCACCTTATGATTGAACATCCTAATACACACATAGGGCTGTTTCTTAAGAATCTGCGCAGGGGAGATACGGTGTACATCCATCCTGAAGCAGAATATCATCCTTCAACGACGTTGCAGACAATTATCGATGCAGGAATGATTCCGGGAATAGCAATTAATCCAGGAACGTCAGTTGAGACGGTGTTTGAGATGCTGCGTATTGTAAAAAAGGTACTTGTTATGTCCGTCAATCCGGGGAATGCAGGTCAGATGTATCTGCCGTATGTAGGGCATAAGATAGACAAACTCCTTTCCTTAAAAGAAGACATGGATTTTGAGATGTACTGGGATGGAGCATGCAGCGCACAGAGAATTACGGAGTTTGCACCAAAAGGCATGAAAGGTTTTGTGCTCGGAACTACGCTGCTGTTTGGAAAGGACAGGCCATACAAAGATATAATAGAAGATATACGCAATCTAAGATTCAGGGGACAGTTATGAATATTGCACTTATATTATCGGGCGGACGTGGTCTGCGGCTTGGTGCAGATATACCAAAGCAGTATATAGAGGCTGGCGGACGTACAATTATTTCATACTGCATAGAAACGATTGCAGAAAGCAGTTATATAGATGCTGTTCAGATTGTTGCAGATGATATGTGGCATGACAGGATAAGAAAAGACATTGATTATTATGATGACAGTCATAAGTTCAGAGGATTCACAGAACCGGGACAGACACGTCAGCTTTCAATATTCAATGGACTTGAAAGCATACGAAAGTATGCAGATGACTCGGATGTTGTATTTATTCACGATGCAGCAAGACCGTGCCTGAGTGGTGAACTTATAGAAAGCTGTGTGAGCAGACTTACAGGCGGCAATAATAATGAAGCAGCGGAATATGACGGAGTGCTTCCGGTTCTGCCAATGAAGGATACCATATACATGAGTAATGATGGAATGCATGTAGATTCACTGCTTGACAGAAGTACACTTTTTGCAGGGCAGGCACCGGAACTGTTCAGATTAGGCAGATATTATGAAGCCAATAAAGCACTGCTGCCTGACAGAATATATTCGATAAATGGTTCCACGGAGCCGGCTGTTATTGCCGGAATGAATATAGCGGTGATTCCGGGAGATGAGAACAACTATAAGATTACAACTAATGCAGATCTTGAAAGATTTATAACAGCAATTAATGCGGGTAAGAACGGAGATTAGTATGAAAGCATGGGTGCTTCATGATACGGATGACATAAGATATGAGGATGTGGATATGCCACGGCTAAGAGACGGAGAGGTGCTTGTTAAAGTTATGGCAGCTGGAATATGCGGTTCGGATATTCCACGTATATATAAGACCGGTGCACATAGTATGCCGCTTATTCCGGGACATGAATTTGCCGGACGAGTTATTGCTGTGGATAATGGCAGTAATTCTGATTATTGTAATTCTGCGGGAGATGATGGCACGTGGCTTAATAAAAGAGTAGGAATATTCCCTCTTATTCCATGCAGGCAGTGTGTGGCATGCAGAAAAGGAATGTATGAGATGTGCCGCAATTACAGTTATCTTGGCTCAAGATGTAATGGCGGTTTTGCTGAGTACGCGGCAGTTCCGGCAGCTAATCTTATAGAGCTTCCGGATAATGTTTCTTATCAGGACGCAGCAATGCTTGAACCGTCTGCAGTTGCATGTCATGCAATAAGGCGTGTGCTTTCAGGTAATGTGGAAGCAGCTGATGATGTAAGTATTGCCGTCTGCGGACTTGGAACTATTGGCATGCTTATTGTCATGCTTTTGAAAAGCAGCGGATATGACAATATATTTGTAATCGGGAATAAGTCATCACAGAAGGTTATGACAGCAAATCTTGATATCCCGGAAGATAATTTTTATGATATACGGGAAGGAATTTCAAGTGGATGTGATGCAGCTGAGTGGCTGATGGAAAAGACAGATGGCAGCGGAGTTGACGTCTTTTTTGAGTGTGTCGGTAAGAATGAGACAGTTAATTGGGCGGTTAATTCAGCAGCCTGTGGGGGAAGTATATGTTTTGTCGGCAATCCGTATTCAGATATGAATTTTGATAAGCAGACCTATTGGAAGATATTGCGCAATCAGCTTCATGTTACCGGAACATGGAATTCATCATTTACGGGTGACGATGATGATGACTGGCATTATGTCCTTAAGAGTATCGGCAGTGGCAGTATCATGCCATCTAAGCTGATAACGCACAGGTTCAGGATAAATGAACTTGAGAGCGGGCTTAAGATTATGCGTGACAAGTCAGAAGATTATATAAAGATTATGTCTGTTATGAATTAGGAGACGGAATGGATAGATTACCTATTGATTATTTCAGAGATGAGGTACGCAATGGCTTTTTCGTACCGACGGCCATAAAGCAGGCATGGGGCGCGCAGCTTAAGGTGCTTGATGTCATAGATTCGATATGCAGGAAACATAATATCACTTACTTTGCCGATTGGGGAACACTTCTTGGAACTGTAAGGCATGGCGGTTATGTGCCATGGGATGATGACATGGACATATGCATGAAGAGAGCAGACTATGAGAAGTTCAGGTGCGCAGCGGCGAAGGAACTTCCCGGTAATTACTGTCTGCATGATTATGCGCACAAGGAGGATCACTGGCTTTTCCTTGCAAGGGTAGTTAATAATACGAATATATCATATGAACAGAAGCATATGGATGAGTTCTATAATTTTCCATATCTCGTGGGAATAGATATATTTGTGCTTGATTATCTGTACAGGGATGATAGGGATGAGCGCAGAAGATGCGATGAGGTAAAGCATATAATAGCAGTTGCGGATGCCATAGTTAATAATAAGATAAGTAAAGCCGCTGAGGATGCCAACCTTATGGAATTGGAGCGCCTGTATAATGTGAAGTTCAATAAAAATGATGACAGCAGACATCTTGGGATTGCACTGTACCATCTTGCAGAGACACAGATGGCAAGAGTACCGGAATATGAGTCAGACAGTCTTGGACAGATATTTCCATGGATACTTATAGGTAATAGGGGAAGGGATAAAAAGCTTTTTAAAAATATTATCAGGCTTCCGTTTGAGAATACAACAATGCCTGTTCCGGCTGATTACAACTATATGCTTAAGTCAAAGTACGAGCAGTATTTTGTGATAAGAAAAGTCTGGAATGGACATAAATATCCTTTTTTTGAGGCACAGCGCGAAAGTCTTCAGGCAGTTGCGGATTTTAAGCTTCCGGAATTTACATTTGATATAAAGAAACTTCGTAAAAACCGCCCTGCCAGCTCATATAGGAATACTATGCAGGAGACGGTGCGTGAGGCAATGTCAGAGCTTTGCGGAATTGGTGAAGTGCCGGCAGATGCTTCGGTGCTCGTACAGTGCCAGCAGGCAGCAATTGATATTGGCAGCTACATAGAAAAAGTCAAAGGTGAAGATAATCATTCCGGCAGAATTGCGGTAGCTTCAATTGAGCAATATTGTGAGATGCTGTTCAGACTTTATAATGCCGTCACACAGCCTGATAATGCCGGCAGACGTGTAACTGAATTACAGGCTTACGAAGAATATGTGTCAGCACTTGGTGATATGAAGTCTGCGGTACAGAGTCAGATTATTGACAGAAAGCTTGTTGCATTTGTCACGGATAATCCACTAAGATGGCAGGAGCTTCAGCCTCTGTATGATTATTATAATATCATTGACAATACTGAAGCCGTTGTTATTCCACTTCCGGTGCTTGCCAAGAATCTGTATGGCGAGGTGGTTTCGGGGCGTGAAGAATGGAGCAATGACAGAAGAGAAGAATATCCTGACGGACTTAATACAGTGGCATGGGACAGTATTGATATGCATATGCTGAAGTTTGATACAATAATAATACAGAATCCATATGATGAATGGAATCCGTATATTACTGTGCCTGCAGCATTTTATTCAGCTAAGCTTATGCAATATACAGACTGTCTTACATATGTAATGCCATGCGGTGTTAATGATTTTACAGAGGCTGATGTTAACGACATGTACGGGCTTAAGTATAGTCTTGCGATGCCGGGGGCTGTATATGCAGACAGAATTATAGTTCATTCGGAAAAGATGAAGAAGCTGTATGCAGAGTATCTTGGGAATTTTGCGGCGGGTACTGATGAAGCTGAATGGTATCGGAAGCTTGTGTGTGATAATGAGCTGTATCAGGACACACAATCCGGAATTGAAGTAACACAGACAGCCGGCCGAAAGAGGCTGCTATACTGCATAGGTGAGAATGAATTTGCAGAAGGAGCAGGTTATGCGCTTGATAATATCAGCAAAAGAATCAGCACAATGGCGGGATATACAGATAAGATGGATATAATTGTATGCACTTATCCATACAGCATTGATGACTGGGATATATGCACCGGGGAACAAAAAGAGAAGTTCCGCAGAATCATTAATGACGCGGAACAATCGGGGAATATATCATTATGTGATTTCAGAAATGTTGATATAAGCAGTATGACAGCTTATTATGGCAGCCCGTCTCCGCTTATATGCAGATTTACAGAGCAGCACAAACCGGTTATGATATCTGCGTCGGAGCGTTTGGAATAGTATATCATACAGAATATCAAAAAAGTTCCTATAAAAGGAGAGAAGCCGGCATCGCAGCCGGCTTTTTAAATATGAAGAAGAAAATCTATGAAAAAAATGTGAAGGTGATTCAGACATTAATTTAGACTTATGCAGCGCTTGACGCTGCATAACAATAATGCTATCATTAAAAAGTTAAGGCAATGAAACAAAAGACCTTAACACAGGTACGGTTTGAAGATACTGTATGTGCTGTAACAGCCGCGCATGGTTTGTGGATTGCCGGTATTGCAGTACTGACATGTATCGGAGATTAATAGGGAACCCGGTCGGAATCCGCGACAACCGC
>ERZ780198.3441-NODE-3441-length-10793-cov-15.257031_pt1 | contig 10793 bp, 10 predicted proteins | sample MGYA00510979_ERZ780198 | MGnify/ENA primary metagenome ERZ780198 (study PRJEB29588, sample SAMEA2158039) | human gut metagenome | biome: human gut; feature: human-associated habitat; material: faeces | place: Denmark | collected 2008/2010 ...
CGGTAGCCCCAGTAAAATCCCCCTTTCCCGGGGAAAGGGGGCAGGGGGATAGGGGGAGTGAGTTAGAAGTTTGTTTCAAAAACAGACTTTTTCTACAATCTGAAGCCACAGTAAAAAGCTGTGGCTTTAATTATTTACGTTAATACTTAAGCGGTTCAAGCTTTGTGAGATCGAACGGTGTTTCCTGATATACGCAGAAGTTGAGCCAGTTTGAGTACATAAGGCTTGCGTGACCTCGCCAAGTAAAATGCGGCGTCAGCTTAGGGTTATCATCGGGGAAATAGTTATACGGCACTTCTATCGGTATGCCCTTTTCCACGTCACGCATATACTCATCCTTGAGCGTGTTCCTGTCGTACTCGGCGTGACCTGTGATAAAAATCTGTCTGTTCGTGCGGTCTGCAACGATATATGCTCCCGCAATGTCCGAATAGGCAAGCAGTGCAAGATTAGGATTGGTTTCAATATCTTCCATCTTTACACCCGTATAACGTGAATGGGGTACCATAAAAATATCGTCAAAGCCCTTGAGAAGCGGGTGGTTGATTGCATTTATCTTATGAGGGAAGATGCCGAACATCTTCTTGTCAAGCACCTGCTTCTGAATACCGTAATGATAGTACAGCCCTGCAAATGCCGCCCAGCAGATATGCACCGTGCTGAATGCGTGAGTTTTACTCCACTCCATTATATCGCACAGCTCCTTCCAGTAATGGACGGAGTTGAAGTCGAGCAATTCAACGGGCGCACCCGTTATAATAAGTGCGTCAAAATACTGCTCCTTTATCTGATTGAAGGTGGTGTAGAAGTTCAGAAGATGCTCCTGCGAGGTGTTTTTCGGATTGTGGGTTTCCGTTTTCACAAGAGTAATATCCACCTGCAAGGGAGTGTTACTGAGCAGCCTTAAAAGCTGTGTTTCGGTAACTATCTTTGTAGGCATAAGGTTTACTATAGCGACCTTGAGCGGTCTTATGTCCTGTCGTGATGCTTTTTCATCAGCCATAACGAAAATATTCTCGTTGACAAGCGTGCTGAAAGCCGGCAGATTATTCGGTATTTTAATCGGCATTTACATCATCCTTTTCATTTCGTCATAATATTTGATTATACCACACGAAACGTATAAATGCAAGCAAAACAGATAATATCACCGAATTTGCGTGATTATTCCGATAACTCCCGATAAATCGTCGCAACTTGCAAAAACCTTTTCGGTAATTTCCGACGGCACGTCTACTATATCCTTTATGAACACTGTCCGTATACCCGACGCTATGCCTGCCCTGAGGCCGTTTGAGCTGTCCTCGACAATAAGACATTCCGACTTGTCAAAGCCCGTCTTTTCGGCGGCCGTTATAAATATTTCCGGGTCGGGTTTTCCTCTTGTTATCTCATCGCCGCCGATAATTCCGTCAAAATATCCGAGTATGCCCGAATGCTCAAGCTCCTTAGCCGCAGAAGCGTGATATGTAGAGGTGGCAACGTACATTCCGACTTTATTTGCTTTAAGATATGTGCAAAGCTCATCGAAGCCTTGCTTTACGGGTATGCCGTTCTTCTCTTCGTATTCCGAAAAATACCGCTTTGCGTATCCCCAGTATTTATCAAAGGGGTAATCCTTGCCAAGCTCGGAAAGAAAGAGGGTCTTCATCGAATCATAATTCAGTCCGATAGAACGGTAAGGAAGCGAAAGGTCAAACGGCAGGCTGTACTTATCAATAACATACTGCCACGCCTTAAGTCCTATCCTTTCGCTGTCAAGCAGCGTACCGTCCATATCGAATATTACCGCTTTAATCATTTATTCACCGCTACTACGGCACTGCATCCGTCAAGATGAACACTGCCCGATAAATCTATCTTCTTTCCGGTAAGCACATCTGTGAATTCACCGGAAATACCGGGATTGAAATCAAACGGATTATCGTCTATATTAAGAAGCGTTACAACTGTTTCGCCGTCACAGTCACGTCTGAACGAGAACTGTCTGTTTAAAAGCTGTAAAGGTGTATAATCGCCGTGAGCGAGCGCCTTTGAGGAGGTACGCAGATTACACAGCGCAGTGATCTCGGCTGTGAGATCGGCTATACCCTCAGCCCTGAACTTTTCCTCGTTATATTCAACACGCAGAGCGTCATCGCCGTTGTGCTTGTCACCCTCTATGCCGTACTCGCTGCCGTAATAAACACCGGGTATGCCGGGCATCGTGAACAGGAGCGGGTAAATCACGGGAAGCTGGCGCTTATTGTTAAGCATTGTGGCTATTCGTGAAACATCGTGATTGTCAACAAAGCTGTAAAGGAGCTTTCCTGTATAAAGACACCACTGCTCTTTTCCGAACTGGCGGTTGAGCGAATGCGCAATCTCGAACATATTAAGGTCGTTGAAGCTGGAGAACAAGCCCTTATAGCATTCATAATTGGTCACGCTGTCAAGCATTTCGGGATTCATCCAGCGGTTATAATCGCCGTGGAGCGTTTCGCCCATCAGCCAGAAATCGTTTTTCAGCCACTTGCAATGACCGTGCAGTTCCTTCAGGAAATTAAGGTCGAGGCAGTATGCAACATCAAGGCGAAGTCCGTCAATGTCAAATTCCTTAACCCACCCTGTGATGACCTCCTTTAAGTATTCCTTTACTGCGGGGTTGTACAGATTCAGCTTTACAAGCTCGTAATGTCCTTCCCAGCCCTCGTACCAGAAGCCGTCATTATAGCAGGAATTTCCGTCATTGATATGAAACCAGTCACGATAACTGTTGTTGCCGTTTCTGACCTCAACGAATTTTGTGAAATCTCTGCCGACGTGGTTGAACACGCCGTCAAGTATTATCTTGATGCCGTTTTCGTGCAGCTTTTTGCAAAGTGCGGCAAAATCTGCGTTTGTGCCGAGTCTGCTGTCTATTTTTGTATAGTCAACGGTATCATATCCGTGCGCTACCGACTGGAACACGGGTCCGAAATATATAGCGTTGAAGCCCATTTCCTTTATATGAGGAATAGCGTCCTCTATCTTTTTAAGTCTGTTTTCGGTGTTCTCCGAATAATCGTTTGTCTTGGGGCAACCGCAGAATCCTAAAGGATAAATGTGATATACCGCAAAGTTTGTGAAATCACTCATTTTGAAATCTCCCTTATTTATTTTACACATCCGTAATGGCATAAAGCTCCGCCGCCGAATCGAAAACCGGTTTATCCGAAACGAACAGAGCAATATTATGCTCCTGCGCTTTAAGCAAAGCGTCGGCATCCGGTTTTACTTTTTCGCAAAGCACAACACAGGACGCACCCGTGTGTGCCGCTACGGCTATTGTGTTTACGTTTCCGATAACGGTAAACCAAGCACAGCCGTCAAGGTCTTTGGTCATTGCAAGGCTTAACAGGTCGCACGAAAACACATTATTTATAACACTGTCTTCGTTACCGCTGTTAAGCACTCCGAACAATCCTTTTTCTATAAGCTGTCCGACCGTCATTTGTGAAACCTGCCTTTACCGATTGTTGCGATTCATGCCGTGTTATATGCAATATGCACAAATCCATTAGATATTATACCACATTTTGCGATCTGTGTAAAGTTGAAAAACAGGTGTTGAATTTGTAGAAAATGACGGTTTTTAGGCAAAAATAGAGTAAATTTATCCGATATAAAAATACCGATTAGTGCAACATCCACAAAGAGTTGTGCAAATTTTGGTTACTAATATATAGTGAAATTTACATAGCAAATATGTTATAATTATCATATTCCCGTGAGTCTGCAAGAATTGCGGGTCAAATCCAAGGAGGTTATATAATGGGTTCCAAAGAAAAAAATACCGTACCGTTCAACGGCACGCCCGAACAAGAAAAGGCACTGCGTGAAATGATCGGTAATCACAAGGGTCAGCAGGGCGCACTTATGCCTGTACTGCAACAGGCTCAGGAAATCTACGGCTATCTTCCTATAGAGGTTCAGTCAATAATAGCCGAAGAAATGGGAATACCGCTTGAAAAGGTATATGGTGTTTCTACGTTCTACTCGCAGTTCTCACTTTATCCCAAGGGTAAGTACAAAATCTCGGTATGCCTGGGTACAGCCTGCTATGTTAAAGGCTCTGGCGACATATTCGCAAAGCTCTCCGAAAAGCTCGGAATTTCAGACGGAAAATGCACACAGGACGGCATATTCTCACTTGACGCATGTCGCTGTATAGGAGCGTGCGGACTTGCTCCCGTAATGACAGTAAACGACGATGTATACGGAAAGCTGACCGTTGACGAGATCGACGGTATTCTGGCTAAATATACAGAATAATGTTTCCGGAAATTTCTCTGAACATTCTTGATGTTGTGCAGAATTCCATCGGCGCACGGGCTTCGCTTGTCGAAATAACCGTCAGCATTGACACAACGGCGGATACTCTTACGGTCATCATCAGGGATGACGGTCGTGGAATGAGCGAGGCGGAGCTGTCAAGAGTCGTTGATCCGTTCTATACCACAAGAACAACGAGAAAATACGGATTCGGAGTACCTTTTTTCAAAGCCGCATCGGAAATGACCGGCGGCAGCTTTGAGATAAGTTCAAAAGAAGGAGAAGGTACTTATATAAAGGCTGTTTTTGTACTGTCGCACATCGACAGAATGCCGCTGGGCGATATGACGGGTACGCTTATATCGCTTATAAATACGAACTGCCGTATAGATTTCAGCTATAACTATTCGGTTGACGAAAAGCGGTTTTCGCTTGATACAAGGCAGCTCAGAGCCATACTCGGCAGTGTTCCGTTAAATATACCTGAGGTCACGGGATATATCACCCGTTATCTTGAGGAAAATACAGCCGAGGTAAACGGCGGCATCAAATATTAACGACCACGAAAGGATAATTTAAGATATGAAATCTCTTGAAGAATTAGCTGCTATCCGTGACAAGATGCAGAACGTTGTGAACCTGAGAAGCGAAGCATCGGACTGCACAAGAATTGTTGTCGGAATGGCGACCTGCGGAATTGCGGCAGGGGCAAGACCTGTTCTCAAAGCATTTTCCGACGGGATACAGGAAAAGGGCATAAAAGACGTAATGGTAATACAGGAAGGCTGTATCGGTCTTTGCCAGTATGAGCCTGTTGTTGAAGTCATCACACCCGGCAAGGAAAAGGTAACCTACGTCAATATGACATCTGAAAAGGCTGTAGAAGTAATCGAACAGCACATTATCGGCGGCAACGTTGTAACGAAGTACACGATAAACTCCGCTATGTAAAATCTGAAAGGAAACTAATATATGTATCGTTCACAAGTATTGATATGCGGTGGTACCGGTTGTACTTCTTCAGGCAGTGTTAAAATTGCCAAAAGATTACAGGAAGAAATCGACAAGAACGGTCTTACCGATGAAGTTATGGTAGTCCGCACAGGATGTTTCGGTCTGTGTGCGCTCGGTCCTATTATGATCGTTTATCCTGAGGGTACATTCTACTCGATGGTAAAGGAAGAGGATATTGCTGAAATCGTTTCGGAGCATCTGCTCAAGGGACGTATCGTTACACGTCTTGTATACGATGAAACAGTCGCAGAAAACGAGATAAAGTCGCTCAAGGAAACCGACTTCTATAAAAAGCAGCACAGAATCGCACTGAGAAACTGCGGTGTAATCAATCCCGAATGTATTGACGAATATATCGGAAGAAACGGTTATGAGGCACTCGGAAAGGTGCTCAAGACAATGACTCCCGATGATGTAATTCAGGTAATTCTTGATTCGGGTCTGCGTGGCAGAGGCGGCGGCGGATTCCCTACAGGCAAGAAGTGGCAGCTTGCAAGAAACCTTGTCAAGGACGCCGATCAGAAGTATGTATGCTGTAACGCCGACGAGGGCGACCCCGGTGCATTCATGGACCGTTCTGTTCTCGAAGGCGATCCCCACGTTGTAATCGAAGCTATGGCTATTGCAGGCTATGCTATAGGCGCAACACAGGGCTATATCTACATAAGAGCGGAATATCCGATAGCCGTTCAGCGTTTACAGATAGCGATAGATCAGGCAAGAGAATACGGTCTGCTCGGAAAGAACATTTTTGACAGCGGATTCGACTTCGACCTTGATATAAGACTTGGCGCAGGCGCATTCGTATGCGGCGAGGAAACAGCGCTTATGACATCTATCGAAGGTAACAGAGGCGAGCCCAGACCCCGTCCTCCCTTCCCTGCGGAAAGCGGTCTTTTCAAGAAGCCTACCGTACTCAACAACGTTGAAACATACGCTAACATTCCTCAGATAATCCTTAACGGTGCTGACTGGTTCGCATCTATGGGTACTGAAAAGTCAAAGGGAACAAAGGTATTTGCTCTCGGCGGTAAGATACACAACACGGGACTTGTTGAGGTTCCTATGGGTACTACACTGCGTGAGGTTATTTACGAAATCGGCGGCGGTATCCCCAACGGCAAGGCATTCAAGGCGGCTCAGACGGGCGGTCCTTCGGGCGGATGTATCCCTGCGGAGCATCTCGATATACCGATAGACTACGATAACCTTATCGCTATCGGCTCTATGATGGGTTCGGGCGGACTTATCGTTATGGACGAGGATAACTGTATGGTAGATATTGCGAAGTTCTTCCTTCAGTTCACCGTTGATGAGTCCTGCGGTAAATGTACACCCTGCCGTATCGGTACAAAGCGTCTTTACGAAATGCTCGAAAAGATAACATCGGGCAACGCTACTATGGAAGACCTCGACAAGATGGAGAAGCTGTGCTACTACATCAAGAACAACTCTCTGTGCGGTCTTGGTCAGACAGCTCCCAACCCCGTTTTATCAACTCTGCGTTACTTCAAGAACGAGTATATCGCACACGTTCAGGACAAGAAGTGTCCTGCAGGCGTATGTCAGGATCTTCTCACATACAAGATCATCGACCTCAGGTGTAAGGGCTGTACAGCCTGCGCAAGAGGCTGCCCTGTCGGAGCGATCTCGGGTACTGTCAAGCAGCCCCACACCATTGACACTGCAAAGTGCATCAAGTGCGGTGCTTGTATGGCTAAGTGTAAGTTCGGTGCAATTATTAAGGAATGATCCGGTTTGACGGATAACTGAAAGGAATAAATTTTACTATGGTTAATATAAAGATTAACGGCATAGAGTACGCAGTCGAAGAAGGTACAACCATCCTTGAAGCCTGTCGTCAGAACGGCATCAGAATTCCTACTCTCTGCTGGTTAAAGGATATAAACGCAATCGGTGCGTGCCGTATCTGCGTGGTTGAAATGACAGGCGCAAGAAGCCTTGTTGCATCGTGCGTTTACCCGTTATCGAAATTTGATGAGGGCAAGAACATTCTGACGCACTCCCCTGCTGTATTACAGAGCAGAAAGATGACGTTACAGCTTCTGCTTTCAGATCACAATATGGACTGCCTTGCCTGCTCAAGAAACGGAAGCTGTGAGCTTCAGGAGCTGTGTAAGGAGCTTGGTGTTGACGATACGACATTTTTCGAGGGCGAGAAGAACGAGTACGATATTGACTACAGCTCGAAGCATATGTTCCGTGACAACAACAAGTGCATTCACTGCCGCCGTTGTATCGCCGCCTGCGACAAGCTTCAGGGTATAGGTGTAATCGGTGCAAACAACAGAGGCTTCAAGACAAGCATCGACTGTGCGTTTGACCTTGATCTTGCTGAGACTGCCTGTGTATCTTGCGGTCAGTGTATAACAGCTTGTCCTACAGGTGCGCTTGCAGAAAAGGACGATACGGACAAGGTATGGGACGCACTTGCAGATCCCGAAAAGGTAGTTGTTGTACAGACAGCACCCGCAGTAAGAGCATCGCTCGGAGAGGCATTCGGCTATCCTATGGGTACACCCGTAGAGGGCAAGATGGTTGCGGCTCTTCGCAGACTCGGCTTCAATGCCGTATTTGACACAAACTTCGGTGCAGACCTTACTATAATGGAGGAATCGCACGAATTCCTTGACAGAGTTACAAACGGCGGTGTACTTCCGATGATCACATCATGTTCACCCGGCTGGATAAGATTCTGCGAGGCTTACTTCCCCGAATTTATCCCCAACCTTTCTTCCTGCAAATCTCCTCAGCAGATGAACGGTGCTATCACAAAGACATACTGGGCAAAGAAGATGGGAATTGACCCCAAGAACATTGTAAGTGTTTCTGTGATGCCGTGTACAGCTAAGAAATTCGAGATAGGCAGAGAGGATCAGTCTGCGGCAGGTGTTCCCGATGTTGATATTTCAATCACAACAAGAGAGCTTGTCAAGATGATAAACCGTGCAGGCTTACGCTTCAGAGATCTGCCCGACGAGGTTGCAGATTCGCCTTTAGGAAACGGCACAGGCGCAGCTGTTATCTTCGGTGCTACGGGCGGCGTTATGGAAGCGGCTCTTCGTACAGCTGTATGGAAGCTGACAGGCGAAACTGCGGACAGCCCCGTTGAATTCAAAGATGTAAGAGGCGTTGAGGGTATCAAGACGGCTGAATACAAGGTAGGCGACCTTACTGTAAAGGTAGCTGTTGTATCGGGTCTTGCAAACGCTAAGAAGTTCCTTACCAAAGTTAAGAACGGCGAGGTAGAATGCCACTTCATCGAGATCATGGCTTGTCCCGGCGGATGTGTAAACGGCGGCGGTCAGGTTATCCAGCCTGCAGATGTACGCAACTTTACGGATATCCGTGCAGAGCGTGCAAAAGCTCTCTACAGCCTTGATGACGCAAACAAGCTCAGGAAGTCGCACGAAAGCCCCGATGTAAAGGAAGTATACGAAAACTTCCTCGGAGAACCCGGAAGCCACATTGCTCACGAGATTCTTCATACATCGTATAAGGCAAGTCACTTAAGCAAGTAACAACCATTATATAACCGTGAACCGCTCTGCTGTACGGCAGGGCGGTTTACATATTTCCATACGGCTTGCGGATACTATGACAGATTTTAGTTAATTTACTTTTAGCTAATAAGTTAAACTCTGAAAATTGTTACATACATTTGTTAATAACGAACATTTTTGAAACAGAAATAAGTAATTTACACGGTTTTCATTAGTTAAATTGCACAATAATATTGTATGAATTTTGACTATTATGTGAATTGAATTAAGCGTTTCAATGTGGTAAAATCTAAGTAACAGATGTGTGTAAACGATTGCAACACATTACATTATGGAGGTTTTTAATATGAATTTCAAAAGAATTCTTGCAGGCGTTATGGCCGGTGCTACCGCTATTTCTCTTGCAGCTTGCTCAAACAGCGGCAACGGGGGCTTTGACTCAACCGCTACTTCTGATACTTCAAGTACCGGAACAACGATTGATGATGAAAAAGAAAATCCGGTCAGCGTAGGCGATATCAGTTTAAACGCAGGTGAAGATGTTGAGCCTGCAGAGCTTCAGTATCTCGGCTGCTACGATATAACAACAGCCGGTGACGTAAAGCCTGCATATAAGTATTTCTCGGAAAACTACGGCTGTACAATCAAATGTACAATAGTAGGATCGCTCCAGATACTTGAAAAGCTGACAACGGCTATTTCATCGGGCGAATCTCCTGACCTTGTTGACTATGCAGACAACACATTCCCGCTCATTATGTCAAAGAATATGTACACACCTCTTGACGAATATATGGATCTTTCCGCTCCTCAGTGGTCTGGTCTTGAGCAGTATATAAACAAGTACAAGTGGAACGGCAAGAATTACTACTACCCCTGGGCTTATAACGTTTCACCCTACTTCCTTATCTACAACAGAGGAGTATTTGAGCAGATAGGTCTTGAAGATCCCAAGGAGCTTTACGATGAAGGTAAGTGGACATGGGATGCAATGACCGATGTGATCCGTAAGTTCATTGACTCGGATAACGACGGCAACAGAACAGGTCTTTACGGTGCTACCGAATATACGGCACAGGCAATAATCGACTCAACAGGCGTACCGCTTATAGAGATCGGTGAGGACGGTAAGCTGGTAAGCAACTTCAGCAATGCAAGCGTTGACAGAGCCGCTACATTTATGCAGTCACTCAAGAGCGAAGGTCTTGCAAAGTTCCAGGAAGGCGTTATAAACGTTGACGAAGATCCTATCATTTCGGGTACAGCGGCATTCCATGGTATGGGCGAATGGATCATCACTAACTATGCAAGAAAGATGACAAAGGATGATTCTCTTGATATATTCTTCGTTCCCTTCCCCAGAGATTCACAGGCTGATGAATATTATTATTCAATGTCGGCATTCGGTTATCTTGTACCCGCAGGTTCAAAGTATGCAAAGCAGGCATCGGTATTTATCAACTGCTGCCGTCTGAGCAATACAGATGAGGATCTTAAGGCTACAACAAAGGCAAGTATCATGAAGAACAAGAAGTATACAGATGAACAGTATGACTTCCTGTACAGCTTCAAGGAAATCAACAATTTCCACGCTGTAGTTGACGAGCCTTACGGTCTTGACGAAACAACAGGTCAGATAATCAAGGATATTCTCGGCAACACGCTGTTCGATCTGCAGAGCGAAACATACGCAGGTCAGTCGTGGACACAGATGCGTGAAGCTAATATCGGTTCAATCAACAAGCAGATTGAATACTACAACGGTCTTATCACAAGCGGTAACTCCTGAGTAGAATAAAGCGAATAATAATTATAACCGCAGTTTTCGGACTGCGGTTATTTTTAGGCGTTTTTTGCATAGCAAAAGGGCTTTGAAAAACAAAGCCCTCAGCTTGTAGAAAAAGTCTTTTTTGAAATTAACTTCTGATTTATTATCCCTATCCCCCTGCCCCCTTTCCCCCG
>ERZ780198.3445-NODE-3445-length-10777-cov-3.513803_pt1 | contig 10777 bp, 5 predicted proteins | sample MGYA00510979_ERZ780198 | MGnify/ENA primary metagenome ERZ780198 (study PRJEB29588, sample SAMEA2158039) | human gut metagenome | biome: human gut; feature: human-associated habitat; material: faeces | place: Denmark | collected 2008/2010 ...
ATCCACCGTGTAGATAATACCCGCCGCAGAATCGAAGTTGAAACTGAAATTTTTGAATGAGGCCCTATCCGTAGCACCTTCGCGACGTTTCTCACGGAAGAGCAGCATATGGTCGTCCGGAGACTTCATCCGATTGGTCCACAAATCATACGACATCTCCAAGGCATCGCGTATCTCCTTTCCCGTCAAACGCATGGTGTAAAGCATATTTTCGTACTTATACAGATTGAACATATCGTTCACAAAAATGTCTCCTTTACGGATTTCCGTATCATAGGACAAAGGAGCCGCAAAAGAAATATCCGCTCCGCTGATTGCCAACTGCAACTCATGGATAAGGTCTATAAAAGCGGAAGAACCGAAATAGGCAGGACGTGTGGAGATAGTCTCGGTAAAAGAACCAATTTTCTTGGAAACAAAATTCTGCACAGCTTCATTTTCGGGGGCAAAGCGTTGCATGAACTCTTCGCTGACGCCGTAGTCTTGCGTATCGGACAGTATGCCGTCTATCTTCTTGCCAACAACCTTGCCGTCACGCAATTTCAAGGTTATATCCACATTACTCACAACGGCACCGTTGCTGGCAGGGTCCATCACCAGTACCGAGTCACCGGCTATGTTGCACACCCTCTTGCATTCGCGCGCATGGTCGTGCCCCATTAGGACAATATCGAATCCCGGCACGTTGCACGCCACTTCTACGGAAGCGTTTTCGCGATACTTGCCTCCCATCAGCTGGGCATCCTGGCCGGCATGGAACATACCGATAACCAAATCAGGCTTTTCCTGCTCACGGATAATCTTCATCCATTTGCGGGCAGTCTCCTCCATATCGTCGAAACGCAACCCTTTCCACAGATTCTCTGAAAGCCACACGGGAATGGCAGGAGTTATCATACCGAGAACCACAATTTTCACTCCGTCACGTTCCAGCACCTCATAGGGTTTGAAATGGGTTTCTCCGGTAGCAGTATCCACAATATTGGCACCCAATATCGGAAAACGGCAGTCACCTGCCCAACGGTCGAAAACGGTACGGCCGGTCTCTACGTCATGGTTACCCATATTACCGGCATTATACCCCATGAAATTCATCATCTCCGCTGCCAGATGAGGGGCAACGGTATCTATGTAATTATAATAATAGGCTGTGGGCTGTCCCTGCAGAATGTCACCATTGTCCAAGAGAATCAGATTTTTGCCATAAGCCTCACGTTCCTTTTGCACCAAAGCATGCACACGTGCCAGACTACCGGTTGCCTCCCGGCGGCGTATAAAGTCGTAGGGATAGTAGTTTCCGTGTATATCACTGGTCTGTACGACTTTCAGTTTCACCTCTCTTTCCTGCGCAGGCAGTATGCTTGTCAGGACAAAAATCCAGATAAAAAAACAACTAAATCTTTTCATTATATTTCCTTATTTCTTGTCGGTTCTTATAAGTTCATAGGATGGGTAAACATAAACCGCGCTCCATTCGTATAGGCAGGATCTATCCAAATCTCGCCGCCCCACTTCTCAACGGTCAGCTTACAGATGGACAAGCCCAAGCCGGTTCCCTGCACATATTCGTTCAGCTTCTCGAAACGTTCGAACACCCGTTTCTGTTTGTCCAATGGAATGCCGCAACCGGTGTCAGTCACCGAGAATACTGCAACATTCCTCGCCGTATCCAGCTCCAGCTTCAAGGTTATCGTACCTTCTTTTGTAAACTTGTCCGCATTGGAAAGCAGATTTATCACAACCTGCTGTAAACGCTGCACATCCGTCCGCATCTCCACTACCTCACGTTCACACTCAAATAAGAATTGATTGGTCGACCTGCGTGCCTGGGCCACGGAAGCTACTACCTGCTGGCATATCTGCACTACATTGCAGCTCTCCAAAGAAAGGATGACGCGGTCGGCCTCCAAACGGGACACATCCAATATGTCATTAATCAACCGAAGCAGCAAATCAGAGTTGGTCCTAATAATCTCGAAATAGCCACGCTGTTCTTCTTCCGAGGCTCCTCCGGCAGACAGCACGTCCGAGAAGCCCACAATCGCATTCAATGGCGTACGGATTTCGTGGCTCATATTGGCAAGGAAAGCACTCTTCAGACGGCTGGATTCTTCGGCACGGTCTTTTGCTTCGCGCAAGGCACCCTCGGATACCTCCAGTTCATCCTTCAACTTCTTTGTATGATAATAAAAGTAAAGGGAAACGAACAAACCGCCCAACAGCACCAACAGAACAGCACCGACAGACCAGATATGATACTTGTACTGTTCGTAGAAAGAAGGGGTTACGTTCAGCATCTTTACCGGCTGCGGAAGGCCGGTGATATTCAGTTTCTTTTCCTTCACAAGTTTACCGTCCAGTATGGTCTCATTCGGAATGACTTCCATATGAGTATTCCCATCCTGCGGGTCAGTCAGCAGACGATAAGATTGCCTTGCCATCTCCTTGCCCAAAGCACGGTAGGCAGGAACGATGCCTGCCACAGCCCAGTATCCCAAACCGGCAGAACTCAAAGAGAATGTGGGCAAGGCTGGAGCAGCTTCCATCATGGCATAAGTAGCATTACGCATAAAATAGCCATCATTCATATCCACGCGCCACGTCCCCATTAATACTGCCGTATGTTCCGGCAGTTCATGCAACCTATCACAAATAGTATATATTGTATTGACACGTCCGTCAAGCAGTATCAGATCCAATTCGGGAAATTTCTTCATTTCCTTCACTACATAAGCTTGCATAGCAACACCACCATAACTGTTGTCTGATATAAAAGCGATATTCTCGGTGTCAGGATACATCTGCTTTACCATGTTGATATTCGCCTCCACATCATACTCATAAACGAAGCCGGCCTTGATAGGCGAATCCGGAAAATCCGTGAAAAAATCTACGGATTCAGGCATCCAAGTCTTCAAATCGATGGTATCTCCCGGCAACAATATGGCGTTCCGGCTGGATAGCGCACTCACTACCGGAGTATTGCCGCGTACAGAGTCTTCCAAAGAAAGGTAGGCAGCCCAAGCTTCCTGCCCAATAAGAACAATCAATGCCGGACTTTTATCATTCTGGTATTTGGATAATAGCCCTGCCATTCTCTTTTCCCAAAAAGGAGCTTCGGAAAAACTTTTGCAATTCATGTTTTCCAATGCAACGGTATTCGTCCCTCCTAAACGTTGGAATTCCTCCATAAAGTCAGAGATATTGCTGGAAGTCCGACCGGCATCCGGATTATAGGAACTGATAATCAATACCGGATGCTCTCCCGTAATCGAGAAAGCAGGCAAAAGGCAGCAGAAAAGCGCTACCACGCATGGTAATATTGTACGATATATGTGTTTCAATTGATTGATTCGTTTAATTGCTCCATAGCTTTGACAAATATAGATAAAAGTTGGAACCTAAAGAAAAAACAACAATTGTTTTTTGTACTTTTGGCACCTATTATAAAATGAGATACAAAATGATACAAGATTTTCATCAAATGATATCTGCCGCTCTCGGCATATCAGAAAGACAAATAAGCCAGACCCTCGGCCTGCTGGAAGATGGAGCGACAATTCCTTTCATCAGCCGCTACCGAAAGGAAGTGACGGGAGGACTGGACGAAGTGCAGATTGAATCCATAAAGACCCATTACGAAAAGCTGAGCGAAACAGCCAAACGTAAAGAAACCATCCTCAACACCATACAGGAACAAGGCAAACTGACCGCCGAACTTCAGAAGCGTATCGAGGAGACCTGGGACAACACCCTACTGGAGGACATCTACCTTCCCTACAAACCCAAACGGAAAACACGTGCCGAAGCAGCCCGCCAAAAAGGACTGGAACCCCTCGCCACCCTGCTGATGCTGCAACGTGAGCCCCATCCGGAGGAACGCGCCGCCGGTTATGTGAAAGGAGACGTGAAGAACGTGGAAGATGCACTGAAAGGTGCCCGTGACATCATAGCCGAGCATGTTAGCGAAGACGAACGTGCCCGAAACAGCGTGCGAAACGCATTTGCCCGCCAAGGCATACTGACCGCCAAAGTGGTGAAAGGCAAAGAAGAGGAAGCGACCAAATACCGTGACTACTTCGATTGCTCCGAATCGTTGAAGCGATGCAGCTCCCACCGCCTGCTCGCCATCCGGCGTGCCGAAGCGGAAGGCCTGCTGAAAGTCAGCATCAGCCCGGACGATGAGGAGTGCGTGGAACGGCTGGAACGCCAATTCGTGCGAAGCAACAACGCCTGCGGACAGCAAGTGGCAGAAGCCGTGCAGGATTCCTACAAACGCCTATTGAAGCCATCCATAGAGACGGAATTTGCCACGCAAAGCAAAGAGCGTGCTGATGAGGAAGCCATCAAGGTATTTGCCGAAAACCTCCGTCAGTTGTTGCTGGCTTCACCACTGGGGCAAAAGCGTGTGATGGGTATAGACCCCGGATTTCGTACGGGTTGTAAAGTTGTGTGCCTCGATGCACAAGGAAATCTGCTCCACAATGAGAACATCTACCCCCACCCTCCGGTCAGCAAGCAGAAAGAGGCATTTGCCAAGCTGCAAATGATGATAGAGTCTTATAAGATAGATGCCGTAGCCATAGGTAACGGAACTGCCAGCCGCGAGACGGAGGAGTTCTTGAAACATCAGCGCTTCAACCGTGACATACAGATATTCATCGTCAGCGAGCAGGGAGCTTCCATCTATTCGGCCTCTAAAATTGCACGGGACGAGTTTCCCGACTACGACGTCACCGTACGCGGTGCTGTGTCCATAGGCAGACGACTGATGGACCCGCTGGCAGAGTTGGTAAAGATTGACCCGAAATCTATTGGTGTGGGGCAATACCAGCATGATGTGGACCAAACCAAGCTGAAAAAATCACTGGACCAGACCGTAGAAAACTGTGTAAACCTGGTAGGTGTCAACCTGAACACCGCAAGCAGCCATCTGCTGACCTACATCTCGGGATTGGGTCCGCAGCTGGCACAGAACATTGTGAACTATCGTTCCGAAAACGGTGCCTTCACCTCGCGCAAGGAACTGATGAAAGTGCCGCGCATGGGTGCCAAGGCGTTTGAGCAATGTGCCGGCTTCCTACGCATTCCGCAGGCAAAGAATCCGCTGGACAATACTGCCGTGCACCCGGAAAGCTATTGCATCGTAGAACAGATGGCAAAGGACTTGGATTGCAGCGTAGCCGAGCTGATAGCCAGCCGGGAGCTGCGTCTGAAGATTAATCCGGAACGCTACCTCTCCCCCACCGTGGGCATGCCGACACTGAAAGACATCCTGCAAGAGCTGGACAAGCCCGGACGTGACCCACGCGGACCGATAAAAATATTTGAATTTGATAAGAACGTGCGCACCATCAACGACCTGCGCGAAGGCATGGAATTGCCCGGCATCGTAGGAAACATCACCAACTTCGGCGCATTTGTCGATATAGGCATCAAGGAAAACGGACTGGTACACCTCTCCCAACTCGCCGACAGATTCATATCAGACCCTAATGAAGTAGTGTCCATTCATCAACATATACGCGTAAAGGTACTCAGCATAGATATGGACCGGAAACGCATACAGCTGACAATGAAAGGAGTGGAACAGAATTAGTGATTAATGATTAGGGATTAATGATTAGTGGTTAATGGTTTCCGTATTAATCATTAATCCCTAATCATTAATCACTAATCCCTTATAATAGTGTCTTAAGATAATTACTGTACCAAGCACTAAAAGTAGTGAACACAGAATGGAACCTTCGAACCCGAAAGTTCCTCCATTTATCAGATTTTCTTCCGGAAAGTGAAGAATCAGCAGATTCTCATTGCTAAATTCATTTCCACTGACTTTATATCCCAAAACAGAACCTTGAATCCAGTTCCAGAACCAATGCAAGGCAATGGGGAAACAGAGGTTGCGCGTGTATATATAGGAAGCTCCCAAGAAACAACCCGCCAGCATGATATTCAAAAACGGGACGAAGGCAAAGCTGGGATTGAAAAGATGCATCAACGAAAATAACACCGCAGAGATAAGCAATGCCACAAACTTATTGACGCCTCCATCCAGCATACGCCCTAAAATGAAACCGCGTCCAATAACTTCTTCCGTAACTGCCACTAAAAAATAAAGCAAAAGACTCGACAACAACGAAATGGGAGAAAACAAGACCCCTGCCACTTCCACAGCCCCCAACAATAAAGACAAGCCAAAACCAACTACATACAAGAACACGACAAACAAAGCTCCGTTCAGCAGGCTTCTGCCCCATCCCTTCAAAGACAAGCCCAAGCCCGAAAAAGGAAGCTTCCTGAAACCCAGCACCATACAAGCGGCAATAAGCCCACTGGCCAACATCAAGACTTCATTCAACATCATTAAATAGACGCTCATCCCACCAGCTTGTGTCTTCAACTCAGGGAAAGCAATCGCAAAAGGTATGGCAAACAAAAACAGAAAAATCATAAAAAGTACAGTAAACAGTACTATATCAACGAATGCCAGCCAAATACGTTTTGTTTTACTCATAGCAACACACTCTTCCTTCACCGTTTCTTCCGTCTCCATTTGTATCTCATTTTGATTAATATCCGACAAAAATAATAATAAAAAGAAAAAACTTCATGTATTCCTGCCGGTTTCTTCTTATATTTGAAAAATCAATCTGGAATCGACAAACATGAAACTAAGAAAAATACTTTTAGCCGTTGCCGGACTGGCGTTAATGCTGAATGCCTCGGCACAAAAATCCAAAAGATACTACGTGGCCAAACCTGGTACCCTGGTGGAACTGATGACAGAAGCGGAAGCCAATGAAATCACCCAACTGACCCTGCAGGGCAAGCTGAATGCCGTAGATTTCAGGCATCTACGGGATGAATTCAAAAACCTGCAACTGCTGGACATTTCCAATGCCTCCATCAGCATGTATGCAGGCAAGAACGGGACTTATCCAAACCGTTTTTATGTATATCCTGCCAATTGCATTCCGGCATATGCCTTCTGCAAGCAAATGGACGACAGTACATTTGTAGGTAAGGAGACGCTGACCAGGATTATCCTTTCCGACAAGACCAAGAACATCGAAGATGCTGCCTTTAAGGGATGCAAAAATCTCAAGATATGCCAGATACGGAAGAAAACGGCTCCCAATCTGTTGTCCGAAGCATTGGCCGATAGCGTTACAGCCATATTTGTTCCATTGGGATGCAGTGACTCCTATCGTACCAAAAAGAAATGGGAAACCTTTGCATTCATTGAAGGAGAACCACTGACAGTAAATGTGCAGATTGGTAAAATGGGCAGCCTTGCCAGCGAACTGTTAAGAGCCGGATTTCAGCCCAAAGACGTTAACTTTCTGACCGTTGAAGGAAAAATGGACGAAGCCGACTTCACATTGATACGCGACTATATGCCCAATCTGGTTTCCATCGACATGACCAACAGTAATGCCACTGCAATTCCCGACTATACTTTCACCCAAAAGAAGTATCTGCTGAACGTACGGCTCCCGCAAGAGCTTAGAAGCATTGGACAGCGTGCATTCAGTGGCTGCGGCCGTTTGTGCGGCACGCTGGTGCTTCCTGCCAGTGTAACCGCCATTGAGTACGGAGCATTTATGGGATGCGACAACCTGCGCTATGTGCTTGCCACGGGGAATAAGATTACCACGCTAGGCGACAACCTTTTCGGCGAAAGCCAAGGCAAAATTATATATAAGGAGAAACAATAACTCAGACTATTCCCCGCCTTAATAAGAACAAAGAGACTCTTTTAATAGCAAAAGAAGGTGTGTCAGAATGATAGCTAAAAATCATTCTAACACACCTTCTTCTTTTTTTCAATATCGCACAAGCCTTTATTAAACCAAAAAGATATGAAAGAAGAATCGTTCCATCATGGCAGAAATATTGTTCCATCGTGGTGAAAAAATCGTTCCACCATGGTGGAACGATTTTTTCCTCATGATGGAACGATTTAAAATATGCTTATTTAGTCCTTAGCTTCCGTTATCACTTTGTTGCGTACATACGTGCACGCAACTCCTTGATGTGGTCTGAAGTGATGTATTCGTCATACTCCATCATCTTGTCGATAATACCGTTCGGAGTCAATTCGATGATACGGTTGGCAACCGTCTGAATGAACTCGTGGTCGTGGGATGAGAAAAGGATATTGCCTTTATAGGTCTTTAGATTATTGTTGAATGCCTGGATAGACTCCAAGTCGAGGTGATTGGTAGGTGTATCCAGAATCAAGCAATTGGCATTGCGCAGCTGCATACGTGCAATCATGCAACGCATCTTCTCACCTCCCGACAATACGCTTGCTTTCTTCAGCACCTCCTCGCCGGAGAACAGCATACGTCCCAGGAAGCTCTTCATATAGACTTCATTGCCTTCACCGAACTGGCTCAACCAGTCCACCAGATTCAGGTCTGTATTAAAGAATGCAGTATTGTCCAGCGGCAGGTAAGCGGTGGTGATAGTCACACCCCAGTTGAAAGTACCTGCATCCGGTTTCATATTCTCGTTGATAATCTCGAACAGGGCGGTCATGGCACGCGGGTCGTGCGAAAGGAATACAATCTTGTCTCCCTTCTCTACATTGAAGTTGACGTCGCGGAACAGCACCGTACCATCTTCCAGCGTTTTCGTCAAACCGGAAACTTCCAGAATCTGATTACCCGGTTCGCGTTCGGGCGTAAAGATGATGCCCGGATACTTACGTGATGACGGCTTGATTTCTTCTACATTCAGTTTCTCCAACATCTTCTTGCGGCTGGTAGTCTGCTTGCTCTTTGCCACATTGGCACTGAATCGGCGGATAAACTCTTCCAGCTCTTTCTTCTTCTCCTCGGCCTTTGCCTTCTGGTTCTGCTGCTGACGGAGCGCCAGCTGGCTGGACTCGTACCAGAAGCTATAGTTACCGGCAAAGAGGTTAATCTTTCCGTAGTCGATGTCCACCGTATGCGTACAAACGGAGTCGAGGAAGTGACGGTCGTGGCTTACCACCAGCACCGTATGCTCAAAGTTGGAGAGGTACTCTTCCAGCCAAGTCACGGTCTCCATATCCAAGTCATTGGTAGGCTCGTCCAGCAGCAAGTTATCAGGATTTCCATAGAGAGCTTGCGCCAGCATGACACGCACCTTTTCCTTGTTGTTCAACTCACCCATCAACAGATAATGCTTGTCCTCCTTGATACCCAAACCACTCAACAAGGCGGCAGCATCGCTTTCGGCATTCCAGCCGTCCAGCTCGGCAAATTTCTCTTCCAATTCGGAAACCTTCAGTCCATCCTCGTCTGTGAAATCCTCTTTGGCATACAGCACTTCACGCTGCTTCATGATGTCCCACAACACCGTGTGTCCCATCATCACCGTGTCCATTACCGTAAAAGCATCCCACTTAAAGTGGTCCTGACTCAAGACAGAAAGGCGTTCGCCCGGTCCCAGTGTCACACTTCCTTTCGTAGGGTCAAGCTCTCCCGAAATCACTTTCAGAAAAGTAGACTTACCCGCACCGTTAGCACCAATAATACCATATATATTACCATTCGTGAACTTCATGTTCACATCATTATACAACACTCTTTTTCCAAATTGAACGGCTACGTTTGAAACTGTAATCATTTCTTTCTATACCTATTTAAAAATTAATCGGATGCAAAGATAATATAAAAAAGTGAGATACAGAGCAAAGCAAAGCGTAATGATTGAGGATAATAAAAAGAAGGAAGTCAGCCAAGGGGAATTTGGAGGAATCAATCGGAACTGATACTTTTGCAAAATACTTTCAAAAAGACCTGCCGATAAGGTGTCAAAAACTTCAGCAAGAAAGGATTATTTTTCGTACAAAAAATAAAAAAAAATCTCGATGTTTTGTATAAAAGATGCTGAAGAATTAATAGCAACAAAAATTGAAACAAATGAAGAAATCTACCTGGAAAAAACATCATAAATGGTTCGGGCTGATAGTTGCCTTTTTTATTATCCTGTTTGGTGCTTCGGGCATTGTCTTGAACCACCGGCAGTTCTTTTCTGATTATCAGATCAGCCGGAAATGGCTACCCGACGCCTACCGGTACAAGAGCTGGAACAACGGACTGTTGCGGGGAACTCTCTCCTGTCCTCCCGGTATCTGTCAAGAAGACAGCGCTGTCTTACTGTTTGGCAATGCCGGCATTTTTCGGACCGACCATGATGCTACTACGTTTGATGACTTCAACCGTGGTTTTCCTCACGGAGTCGACTGGCGTAACATACGGGGAATAGCGATTACTCCTCAAGGAGATTTATTCGCCGCCGCTCAGTTCGGCCTCTACCGCTACAGCAAAAAGGCAGGATGGCAAGCAGTCAGGCTTCCTCTGCAAAAGGGGGAAAAATTATCAGACATCACTACGCACGGTGACACCTTGATAGTCGTCGGGCGCTCCTGTTTGTATTACGCGACATCGCCTTACCGTCATTTCAGCTCAATCATTCTGCAAGCTCCCGAAGAATACAACGGAAAAGTTTCATTATTCCGCACCATCTGGCTGTTGCACAGTGGTGAACTGTTTGGAACTGCCGGCAAACTGGTCATGGATACACTGGCAGTAATACTGATCATCCTTTCGGTAAGCGGAATCTTCTACTGGTTTCTGCCCAAGCATATTCGCCGGATGAAACAAACCGGACGTTCAGCAACAACAAGTATTGCCTTACTGAAAACCTCTCTATCGTGGCACGACAAGATAGGCAGAACGACTATCGTGCTGACACTCTTTATAGCCTTGACCGGATGGTG
>ERZ780198.3447-NODE-3447-length-10758-cov-2.963094_pt1 | contig 10758 bp, 8 predicted proteins | sample MGYA00510979_ERZ780198 | MGnify/ENA primary metagenome ERZ780198 (study PRJEB29588, sample SAMEA2158039) | human gut metagenome | biome: human gut; feature: human-associated habitat; material: faeces | place: Denmark | collected 2008/2010 ...
ACGGGAAAACACCGGAGTTCCGTGTAAGCGAAAACACCCTGCAATGGCGCTATGTCGGCGATGAAATATGGCTGAACCTGTACGACCTTACCGCATTAAAAGGTGCGGATGGCAGAGACGGCGTTGACGGCAAGGATGGCATAAACGGAAAAGACGGCGCCGCCGGTAAGGACGGAACAAACGGACAAAACGGCAGGGACGGCAAAGACGGAAACACCCCGTTTATCGGCGAGAACGGCAACTGGTGGATCGGAGAAATCGACACCGGCATCAAGGCGGCGGGTACCGACGGAAAAGACGGTATAAACGGCATCGACGGTACAGATGGAAAGCAAATTGAAATTCAAAAGACCGATTTGTATATTCAATGGCGTTACAAGGGCGGCGAGTGGCAAAACCTTGTGGCTCTCGCAGATATTTTAGGTCCCTCCGGACAAAACGGCACAGACGGCGAAGACGGAAGAACCCCCGAATTTCGGGTAAACGGCAATCAACTGCAATGGCGGTACAAAGGCGATGCTGTTTGGCTTAATCTGTATGATCTATCCGCGTTGAAAGGCGCGGACGGCAAAAACGGAACGGACGCGGTCGATTATCTGTACGACAAGTGGAAGCAGTGGTCGGAGTCGGGCGAATATACCGGCACGTATCTCGAATTTCTTACCGCCTACGACGCTGCGGCTGGCGCTTACGGATACGACGGCGGCGTTGCGGCGGTAAGTAAAGCGTTATGTTCGTCGGTGATCGTTTTCGGCGAATTCACGGCGCAAAAGCAGGTCGGAATGAGCGGCGGCATGTTCGGATCCGCAGTCTACGGCAATTACACCACGATAGGCGCGGGTGCGGGCGCGATCTACTCGTACGACGAAAGCAGCGGCACGGCGTATATAGTTACCAACTACCACGTCGTGTACAGTTCGGATTCGGTGAGTAAACGCGCGACCAAACTCGGCGTTTGTCTGTACGGCGAATATCCGACGGTAACCACCGCGAAAAACGCAAAGTATCCGTCGCTCACCGACTCAACGCTCGCGAGCGGCTATGTCGAGGCAGAATTCGTGGGCGGCAGCGCGGACGCGGACGTTGCGGTTCTTAAAGTCGATTTTTCGGGCAAAAAGGACACCCATTCGATCGCCGCGGCGACGGTAGTCGATTCCGATCGTCTCAGCCTCGGGCAGAAAGCGATCGCGATCGGCAATCCGAGCGGTTCGGGATTTTCGGCTACCACGGGCACGCTGTCGGTGGACTCGGAGTATATCTATATGGAAAGCATTACCGATTCCACTGCGACCGCGCGTTTTCGCGTAATGCGCGTCGATACCGCAATCAACGCCGGCAACAGCGGCGGGCTTTACGACGCGTCGGGTAATCTTATAGGTCTCGTCAACGCCAAAACGTCCTCGTCGCAAATCGACAATATCTCTTACGCAATCCCGGCAAATATCGTGCGCGGCGTTGCGGACAACGTTATCCGTCACGAGAGTACGGTTTCGTCCGCCGATTCGCGGTATAATAAACTCCTTCTCGGAATCTCTACGACGGCAGGCGAAACGAGCAATCGCTACGATTCCGCTACGGGAACGATTACGCTCACCGAAACGATAACCGTAAACGAAATAAGCGACGGATCAGCCGCCGCTTCGAGCGACCTTACCGTCGGCGATGTAATCGTTTCCGCGCTTCTTACCGATTCGTCGGGAGTCGCGAAATCCGTCCGCGGTTCAACCGACGCGCTCGTATTAACCCGCAACTTCCAACTTTCGGATTATATGACGTACGCCGACGCCGGCGATAAAATCGTACTCGTCGTTACCCGCGGCGGCGAAGAAAAAACGATAACGGTTACGCTCGGATAGAATAAGTAAAAATCGATAATCATACAAAAAGGACGACCGCAAGATCGTCCTTTTATCGTATCAAAACAGTTTTTTCAGTTCGCGCAGGTTATGAATCTCGTAATCGCACGGATAACGTTCTTTGCGCTTTCCGCCGTCGTTGAACCAGCACGTCTTTATTCCGTAAGCGTTTCCGCCGGATAGGTCCGCCGTAGGCGAATCGCCCACAAGCACCGTTTCGCACGGCTTTATATCGCCAAGCCGCGAAAAGACCTTGTCCCAGAATTCTTTGCTCGGCTTGTCCGAACCGAGTTCGCCGGAAGTGAAAACGCGGGTAAAGTAGGGGAGAAGCCCCGCTTTTTTCAGTCGGGAAGACTGCTGATCGAGCGGCGCGTTGCTTGCCACGCAAAGCGTGTATTTTTCCGCAAGATATCCGAGCGTTTCTTTTGCTCCGTCGAACGCGTCGGCGGCGTCGAAAATTTCTTTGCGGAACTCGGCTTCGATAACGTCGGGACGAGCGGGCGTAATACCGACTTTCCCGAACGCGACCGAAAACCTTATCCGATGCAGTTCGTCGCGGGTAAGCGTGCCTTTTTCGATCTCCTGCCAAAGTTCGTCGTTGGTTTCGAGAAGCGAGCGGACGAGTTCTTGCGAAAACGGCAGTCCGTGACGGGCGCACGCGCGCTCCAAAAAGTGCGTCGCATAAACCGAAAAGTCGATAAGCGTTCCGTCAACGTCGAAAAAAATTATCTTCGGATTCATTTTTTATTTCTTTTCCAGACGGTAGCCGTCTTTCGAGTCGAGGACGGCGTAACCTTTTTCGGCGAGCACGTCGCGCAGACGGTCGCTTTCCGCCCAGTTTTTGGCTTTTCTCGCCTCGAAACGCTCGTCGGCAATCGCTTTTATGTCGTCGGGAACTTCGATCGCGGGTTTTTCGGCGGGTTTAGCCTTATCGAGCGACAACCCCAAAACCTTATCAAAGTCGAGCGCGAGCGCATAAATATCCTTGGACGGAGCCTCTTTAAGCATCGTCCACACCACGCCGAGCGCGAGCGGAACGTTGATATCGTCGTTTATCGCGTCGGTAAATTCGGCGCGGTATTTGTCGATAATCGCAGGGTCGGTCGCGGCGGGACTTACCTTGTGTTCGTAAAGCGCGTTAAGCAATCTTTCGTACGCGACCTGTGCGGCTTTGAGTCCCTCGAAGGTGAAGTTGAGCTTTTTGCGGTAGTGAGTATTGAGGCAGAAATAGCGGAACGCGAGCGGCGAGTATCCCATTTCTTCGAGCTGGGCGATAGTGTAGGTGTTGCCAAGCGATTTGCTCATTTTGCCGCCGTCGACCAACATAAATTCGCCGTGCATCCATACGTTTACCGTTTTATGCCCTTCAAGAGCCTCGGACTGAGCGATTTCGTTTTCGTGGTGAACGGGAATATGATCCACGCCGCCCGAATGAATGTCGATAAGCGAACCGAGGTATTTGCGGCTCATCGTCGAACACTCGATGTGCCAGCCGGGATACCCCATGCCCCACGGCGACGGCCATTGCATAATATGTTCTTTCGGAGCCTTTTTCCACAGCGCGAAGTCGGCGGGGTGGCGTTTTTCGCCGTTTACTTCCACGCGCGCGCCCGCGATCTGATCGTCGAGACTGAGGCGGCTGAGTTTGCCGTATTCGGGGAATTTCGAGATATCGAAATAAATACCGTCGCTCGTCTCGTAACCGTAGCCTTTTTCGACGAGTTTAACGACGTAATCGATCATGTCGTCGATGTGATCGGTCGCCTTTGCGATGATTTCCGGTTTGCCGATATTGAGCGCGGCAATGTCCTTAAAGAAAACGTCGGTGTAATAAGCGGCGATTTCGTACGGGGACTTTTGCTGTTTTTTCGCGGCGATTTCCATTTTGTCCTCGCCCTCGTCGCCGTCGGAGAGAAGGTGACCGACGTCCGTGATGTTCATAACGCCTTTGAGTTTGTATCCGTCGTAGCGAAGAACCCTGCGTACGAGGTCCATAAACACGTACGTGCGCAGGTTGCCGATGTGCGCGTAGTTATAAACGGTAGGTCCGCACGAATACATCGTAACGACTTTGCCGACCGGTCTGAATTCTTCCTTTTCGCGGGAGAGGGTGTTGTAAAGTTTAAGCATTTTCGTTGCCTCCGTCAAGTTCGTCGTAAGCCGCGGCGTTCTTTGCCGCAAGCATCGCGTAAAGCGCGTCCACGCGCGCGTTGAGTTTGTTGAGTTCGTCGGATACGGGGTCGGGGAGATTCTGATCGAGGTCGTCCACGCGTACGCCGTTCAGTTTGACTACGCGCCCGGGAACGCCGACCACCGTCGCGTTTGCCGGAACGGGCTTAAGAACTATCGACCCCGCGCCGATTTTCGCGTTTTTGCCCACGGTGAAAGGACCGAGTATTTTTGCGCCCGCGCTTATCATAACCCCGTCCTCGATGGTGGGGTGGCGTTTGCCGCGGTCCTTTCCGGTGCCGCCCAGCGTTACGCCCTGATACAAAACGACGTTGTTGCCGATTTCGGCGGTTTCGCCGATAACCACGCCCTCGCCGTGATCGATAAACACCCCGCTACCTATTTTTGCCCCCGGGTGAATCTCTATACCCGTCAGGAATTTCGCGAACTGCGACACGAGCCGCGCCACGAGTTTGTAGTTGTGCAGATACATAAAATGCGCGAAGCGATACATCACGAGCGCGTGAAAACCGCTGTACGTGAGTATAACTTCGAGTTTGTTTCTCGCCGCGGGGTCGTACCGAAGCACCGCTTTAAGATCTTTCTTTATTCTGGAAAACATAATACACCCGATTTAAATATATACGTCCGTAGTTTCGTTGCGGTTACTCGGAGGAGTCGCCGTCCGAGCCGAGCAGAATAACGAGTTTTCGGATAAGATCGCCCGCTTCTTTTTCCTTTCCGCCCGCCGCTTCCGAAAAGTTTGCTTCTATCGCTTCTTTTCTCAGGCGTAAACATCGCTCGCCTTCCGGTGTGAGAGAGTACCTTTTTTCCCGTCTGTCGCGTGCGTCGCGCGTTTTTTCGATAAGTCCTTCGGAGGCGAGTTCTTTCGTCAGCGCGGCAAGGTTCGTTTTTGCGATTGCGAGCGCGCTCAATATTTCGCGCGAAGAAAGCCCCCGTTCGATCAGGAACAGCAGTTTCGTTTTAAGCGAAAGCGTACTTTTTTTCACGCCGCCGTCGCCTTCGCACATGCAAAGAAGTCTCGTTGCGAGCCGAAGTTGTATTAAGTTGTCCGCTATCGTTTGCGTGACTTAGCCTCCGTTTGCCGAACGTCCGATTTTGACAATCGGCGGATACTTATATAATTATAACCTTTCCGTCCGCCGTTGTCAACTTAAACCGGGACTTATTTTATTAAAACAGGACTTAAAGTATTGACTAAAAACGCGTAAAGGGGTATAATAAAACAGTGACCTTGTGATAATCGTCATCTGAAATCGGTCGTACCGAAAAGGAGAAATAATTATGGCTGAAACTTACACCATCGACATTTGCGGAAGAAAAGAAGACTTACCCGTACTCGCGCTTCCTTCGGGCGTAAAGATCGCGTTTTTTAATCTTCACGGAAATCAGGATCTTACCGAATACTGCGGTAAGGAAATCGCAAAGCGTATAGCGTCCAGAAACCCGGAAGTGATAATCACCGCCGAAAGCAAAGGACTGCAACTCACTCACGTCGTCGCGCGCGAACTTAACCAGAAACTTTACGCCGTCGCGCGTAAAAGCCTCAAACTCTACATGCAGGACGGAATCAGCGTTACCGTTCAGTCCATAACCACCGGCGGCGAGCAAACGCTTTATCTGTCCGCTCACGACGCCGCGCTCTTAAAGGGCAAACGCGTAGGAATCGTGGACGACGTAATTTCTACCGGCGGATCTCTTAAGGGACTCGAGGTGCTCGTCGAAAAGGCTGGTGGTACCGTCGTGGTAAAAGCCGCCGTGCTTGCCGAAGGTGAGGCGGCGCGTCGTCACGATATCGTATTCCTCGAAACGATACCTCTGCTTTAAGGAGGGTTTTATATGATAATAACCGTCGTTTGCGACGTATTAGGGGAAGAAAACAACGGCGTCGTCATCGCCGAGATGAATCTTATACGGTATCTTAAATCCGTCGGGCATGACGTCCGGGTGCTTTGTCCGGACGAAACCAAATCCGGCGTCGACGGGTTTTACGTCGTACCGACCCGTTCGTTCGGAATATTCGACGATTACGTCAAACGCAACGGGGTCTCGCTTGCCAGACCGGACGAAACCGTAGTGCGCGCCGCCGTCGAGGGTGCGGACATAGTTCATCTTATGCTACCGTTCACTCTCAGCAAAGCCGCGCTTAAAGTCGCCAAAGAATGCGGAATTCCCACGACCGCCGGCGTTCACCTTATGGCGGAAAATTTTTCTATGCACCTTCGTATGGGCGGAATAAGAATCGCCAATCGCGTGGTGTACGATCACTTTTTCGAAATCATCGGAAAATGCGACGCCGTGCATTACGTTACGCAGTTTTTGCGGAATCTTTACGAGGGCATGTACGGCAAAACCAACGGTTACGTTATCTCCAACGGAGTAAACGATCGTTTTCGTCCGATTTCGGAGCCTGACACGTCCGACGGAATTTATCGCATAATTTACACCGGAAGACTCGCCCGCGAGAAAAATCAGAAAGAACTTATCGACGCCGTGAGTCGCTCGAAGTACCGCGACAAAATCAAAATCACGTTTGCCGGCAGCGGTCCGCTTTCGGACTACCTTCATAAGCGCGTGGCGCGCAGAAAAGTAAACGCCGAATTCAGGTTCTTTTCGCGTGACGAACTCGTCGAAAAACTTAACGAATCATACCTTTACGTTCACGCCGCTACGGTTGAAGCGGAGGGAATAGGGTGTCTCGAGGCGATTGCGTGCGGAACCGTTCCGATAATGTGCAATTCGCCCAAAAGCGCAACCAAGGACTACGCGCTTTGCCCCGAAAGTCTGTTTGCGCCCGGCAAGCCGAAAGATCTCGCCGCAAAAATCGACTGGTGGATCGAACACCCCGAAAAACGCGCCGAGTGGAGCAAAAAGTATGCTGCGTTAGCCGTGGACGACTTCGGACAGACTCAGTGTATGGATAAAATGGAGCGGATGTTCGTCGAAACGGTCGAACGATTCGGGAACAAGTCCGCCGCTATTGCGAAAGAAAAAACCGAAGAAAAATAATAACGCGTCGTTAAAACGCACATACGTATCATGATTTTGCGACAATCCCCGTACGAAACGCAATCGTACGGGGGTTGATTTTAAAACGATTATTCCGCACTCTGTCGCTTTATGCCGGAGTATTCGGACGGCGCAACGCCGACTTCGCGTTTAAAAAGTCGCGAGAAGTGGTAAACGTCGCCGAAACCGCTTAAAGCAGCGGCTTCGCCGACGCCGCAGGTTTTGCTTTTCAGAAGTTCTTTTGCGCGGTTCAATCTCAGATTCGTTATGTATTCGGACGGCTTTTCGCCGTATACGGATAAAAACAGTCGTCGAAGGTATACTTCGCTTATTCCGGCGGCAGTCGCAAGGTCGGGCACGGTAAGGTTGGGATCGGTGTATTTTTCGTGCGCGCAGTCGAGCGCAGGTCGGAGAATTTCCGCTTTACCGCTCGGGACGTATGCGTTTTCGCTTTTTATCCGCGCTGCCGCGGCGGCGAGCATCGCAAGACATACTTCGTTGTATCCTTCGCGACGGGACAGGAACGCCTGAGACGCTTTGCGGAACGCGGAAACGAACGCGTCGCGGTTTTTCGCCGTCACTACAAACGGCTCGGCGCCGTCAAGCGGAGGACAAAGAAAGTTTATAGCGTAACACCCGCCGCTTCCCGACATATTTTTAACGGTATAATTCGACGAACGCGGCAGATAACCTATTTGTCCGTTTTTTACCGTTATGGTTTTACCTGTGTCGAATCCGACAACCGATTCGGCGTTTACGTTCAGAAAAAAGCCGTGATCCGCACGATCGATATGTACGCGTTTCTGGTTGCCTACAGGTACGTAAATAGCCAGAGTAACGGTTATTTGTTGAAGATTTGTCGTAAAAAATTTGTTTTCGTTCATACGGATATTATACATTTTAGTTTCGGAAAAGTCAAACGTTTCGTTAGCGTCATTGCTTTTCGTCCCGTGAGGGCATATAATTGTAAACGAAAGTGAGGTGTAACTGAATGTTCGATCGCGACAGGGATTTTATAGCGGATAAATATCACAGACAAGACGAGCCGTTCGACGCGTTCAGGCGTATGGCGTATCACGGCTACGATTTTGACGAAAGCACGGGAAAATCCGACGAGGAAATACTCGCGGGGTTAAAAAGTCTCGACTTCGGCGGACTTTCTCATTCGGAAATCAAAGCCAAAGCGGTTGCTTACGTGCTTGACAATACGCGCATCGACGTAAACGACCGCGATTATTACGTCGGTCTTTACAGTCTTAACAGGCTCGCTAACTCGGTAACGCTCGACGTGTGGCGAAACGAAATTTTCGGCGGAAAACTTAAACGCGAAGCCGAAGAAATGCGTAAAATGTCCGATTCCGGCGCGGACGTTATCTGGCCGGACTTCGATCACGTCGTCCCCGACTGGAAAAGCGTTCTGACGCTCGGATTTCCGGGACTTCTCGATCGCGTAAAAAAGTATAAAAGTCTGCACGCGACCCTCGGCACGCTTACCGAAGAAAAACGCGGGCTTTTCGACGGGATCATAACACTTTACGAGGCGATTGTGCGACTTCTGGACAGGCTTAATCGTCTCGCCGAAAGCAGGAAAGACGAGAAGTCGGAAAAATTGCCGCGTATTGCCTCGTGCCTTAAAAACATTCGCGACGGTGCGCCGTCCGACTTCTACGAAGCGACGCAAACGATGTTCGTTTATTTTATGGTTTCCGAGTGTTTCGATTCGTATCAGGTACGGTCGCTCGGCAACGGTCTTGACGGGTCGCTTTACGAATTTTACATGCGAGATCTTGCGAGCGGCACGTTTTCGCGCGAACAAATCCGCGAGTTTTTAAGATACTTCATGTTTCAGTGGGCGGCGATCGGCAATTACTGGGGTCAGCCGTTCTATCTCGGCGGAACGAATAAGCACGGCGAAACGAAATACAACGAACTCTCGTACGAAATTCTGGACGTTTACGACGGAATGGGGATATATAATCCCAAAATTCAACTGAAAATCAACGAAAACACACCCGAAAAACTGCTTGACAAGGCGTGCGATATGATCCGGCGCGGGCATAGCAGTATCGTTTTTTGTTGCGAACCCGGCTTTATGCGCGCGATTACGGCTTACGGCGCGACCGAAGCGGAGGCGCGCGAGGCGGATATTCGCGGGTGTTACGAAACGGGCGTTCGCGCAAACGAAGTTTCGTCGACTACCGGTTACGTAAACGCCGCAAAAGCGGTCGAGTACGTTTTTTTCGACGGTTACGATTACGTTCTCGCCGGCGATCTCGGCTTGAAAACGGGAGATTTAGCCGGACTTAAAACGTTCGACGATTTCTACTACGCGGTAATCCGGCAGTGGCGCGCGCTGATCGAAAAGGCGATATCCGTTTCGCGTTCGTACGAGCGTTATTTTTCGTACGTCAACCCGTCTTTAACTTATACGGCGACCATAGAAGGCGCGCTCGAAAAGGGAAGAGACGCGTACCAGAACGGCGTTAAATTCAATAACTCCTCCGTACTCAACTGCGGGTTTGCGACGCTTGTCGATTCGGTTGTTGCAGTTAAAAAACTCGTTTACGACGACAAAATCGTCACGCTCGAGGTTCTTAAAACCGCGCTCGACGCAAATTGGGCAGGTTACGAAGATTTGCGCCGTCTCGCAGGGTCCGCTCCGAAATACGGCAACGGCGATAACGAGGCGGACGGAATCGCCGACGCGCTCGCGGCATATTTCGCCAACTCGGTAAACGGTCGCGAAAACGCTCGCGGCGGAGTTTATAAAGCGATTATGCATACGGCGATGATGTTCAAGTGGGAAGGCGAAAAGACCGCCGCTACGCCCGACGGCAGAAAACGCGGCGAGGAGATCGGCAAAAACGGTTCGCCTTCGATCGGCGCCGACCGCGAGGGCGTTACCGCGCTTATTCTTTCCGCGCTCGGAACCCGACCTTATACCTACTGCGAAAGTTACGGTCTCGACGCGTGGATTCATCCATCGGCGTGCGCGGGAGAGGACGGACTCACGGCGATGAAAGGACTTCTTAAAACGTATATGCGCGGCGGCGGTATGAGTATTCAGTTCAACGTTCTCGACACGGGCACGCTTCGCGACGCGCAGAAAAACCCCGAAAAGTACCGCAATCTGCAGGTTCGCGTTTGCGGCTGGAACGTGCTTTGGAACAATCTTCCGAAGGACGAACAGGACGCCTATATCCGTCGCGCCGAAATCAACGGTTAGCGGAGGACGAAATGAAAGCGAATATCGTAAGCGTAAAAAGGTTTGCCGTGCACGACGGCGACGGGATACGTACGACCGTGTTTTTTAAAGGGTGTACGCTCGCGTGCAAGTGGTGTCATAACCCCGAGTGTATTTCGTGCGGCGTACAGGTTGGATTTTACGAACATAAATGCGTTTTCTGCGGCAAATGCGCCGAAGTTTGTCCGAACGGCTGTAACAAAATAGAGAACAGAGACGGAAAACCGTTTCGGGTTTTCGATCGGAATCGTTGCACTGGGTGCGGAAAATGCGCCGAAGTTTGCCCCGAAAACGCAATCGAACTTTACGGAAAAACGGCAGATACCGCGGTTCTTGCTGCCGAACTTATCAAAGATAAACCGTTTTTCGATTCGTCGGGCGGCGGCGTTACCGTTTCGGGCGGCGAACCGCTGATGCAGGCGGACGCGGCGGCAGACCTACTGAAAAGAATAAAAGCCG
>ERZ780198.3448-NODE-3448-length-10750-cov-2.757831_pt1 | contig 10750 bp, 22 predicted proteins | sample MGYA00510979_ERZ780198 | MGnify/ENA primary metagenome ERZ780198 (study PRJEB29588, sample SAMEA2158039) | human gut metagenome | biome: human gut; feature: human-associated habitat; material: faeces | place: Denmark | collected 2008/2010 ...
TATAAAACCGTGATTATTTTATCAAAAAATACTTGAAATATGAGTACCTACATGTTATACTTGACTTGTCAATAAGGGATGACCTTAGTTGATACGCAAACGGTCGTTCTAACCGCGTTTCCCATTTGTCTGTAGCCGGACACCGCCCGGAATTGTAACTGTCAACCCTAATCTCAATATCTATCACGCGGACGTGCAACCGTTCCGCATGGGCTGAAAAAGTCCCGTGCATTCTATTCTTGCATGAGTTCGGCAAACTAATTTGCCCGGTACAAAGTCCATACCGAATAGGACTATTCCCACCAATAGCGCGAATGTTGCGAAACAGACGCGAACGGGTAACATGAGTCACCGTCCTTGTGATTTCTGACTAAAATCAGCAGCATACAAGTGGTAGGAAAATCGGGCGTATATGATGGTATATATCCCGATCGTGTCCGGGTTACACGAATTACATTTGCACGAAACACTTTTCGGAATTGTAACGCTCAAGTCGTTCGTTCCAAACTGATAAAAAAGTTGTGGCGCTCAAGTCGCCCGCTTTCGGTTTACGTGTTCCACTAAAATACGTCGCGGGACGTTTCCCGCAAGTCGTGACACTTAAGTTGTCTGCTTGAAATATTGATGAAAAAACGTGAGATCTGAGTGCCGAAAAACTGTTTTTACATAGCAACTATATCAAATTGTTTTTGCCGTGTCAAGTACACGGTATGAAAGGAGTAAATCATGATGAAAAATAACAATAATATTCTCAGAGTAACCCGCAACGAACTTGCTTCTATCAATCTTGTTTCCGGAACTCGTCTTGTAATTGATGAAACAGCATTAGTTTACAACCGTGTTGTTTCCGGTCTTGTTTCGGACGGTATGGTTTCACGGTCTTATTTCGAATTTTCGGAACTTTCACTTGTCGGTGTGGTAGTTACTCCAGTTCTGTACAAAAATGCTGTATTTGCAGCTTGTATTGAACAGGAAAAAACCGCTTCAGAAAACAAGTTGGAAAGTTTTCTGAAAACGGTTGAAAAGTCTGAAGCACGCGCTAAAGAACTTGAAAGCAAGCGTGACATATTCGGATTGGATCCGGATGAAAGCACGGAATATTCAAAGCTCCGCGCATTTCTTCTTACTTCGGAAGATGTGAGAATGGATCTTACTAACCGCCGTGACGCGCTCCGCAACGCGTGCAATGAAATTTCCGGTATCATTTCTCCGGTATACGTTTCTCAGGTAAAAGGCACGGGAAAACAGCTGCTCCATTTTGAACTGTTTTGTTCCCTTGCGTCCGGCAACGTTTCGGACTGGAAAAAGGTTTTTGAAAAACCTTTGCAGTCTGCCCAGCTTTACCGGCATGAGTTGGGACGTACAGGTGGCGAGACAACGGAAGATACAAAAAAATTATATCTGTCATTCCGGTCTGAGATGGAAAATCTGTTTTCACGGTTTTCCGTCACAAAGTCGGACGGGAATAAGGTACTTGCGTCTCGTTCCATTCGAATGACACCGACAGAGCTTAATAACCTTGCTACGTTGGTTTCTGGTTTTAACATTGAACAGGACGGAAACGGAAAGTTCCTGTTTAAGACAATTAATTACAAGAAATTCGAAAGAGTTCTTGTAAAAGCAATCGTCCTGAAAAAACAGGGCGGAAAGTTTGAAATTAAGGGCAATCTTACTTTTGAACAGAAAAAACAGAAATAACCACGAAGGCGCATTTTCCGCCGGTGCAATTCCGGCGGGTGATTTTTACTTAAAATAAGTTTTCGCACCTGTGCGTAAAACAGGAGAAATGGAGACATTTATGTCTAAAGTTGGCGGTATCACAAGAATGAAAAAGGAAAAAGTCGGAGGGATCACAAGAATGAAAAAGGAAAAAGTCGGAGGGATCACCCGCGCAACCAAAAACGAAAACGGAATTGATTTTCCGTTCATAGACTCAAAAGTTCAAAGAAATGACGTGGAAACAATATTTTCGCTCAAACTAGAGCGTGTATCCATCGCCATTTCCGCGCTTGCAACGGATACGGAAACCCGCCATAATGTCATCGAACAGTTGCGGTTTGATGGCGTGGAAGTAGAAGAAACAGAAAACCTACTTCCGTTCATTCTCAAACTTCCGGACGTTTACCGGGAACGCCTGGAGGACTTCCAAAACATTCCATTTTCAGAAATTGTGGAATGCATGGACATGTTTCGGAAAATGGAAAACTGAATTTTTCCGCCCGTGACTGTCAAAAGTTGCGGGCGATTTTTCAGCACTCATTTTTGAGTGTCTTTTTTTGATACCCGAAAATCAGCGGAAAACGGGCGTTGTGTATGCAACGTCTTTTTTGCGTGCTTAAATTTCCGGCTTTGCAACGGAAAAGAAAGAAAAGAGGGAAAACCATGTGTAAAATTTCAGAAGTGTTTAAAAAATGCTCAGATCCGCGCTATTTCGTTGCAAAAAAACAATTCAGAATGGCGGGGAAAAGTTTTCCGGTAAACGCCATATATACTCAATATGACGGCGTTCGGTACGTGTGTGACTCATTCCCAAACTATAATGGAAACCGCGTTTATTTATATGTATGGGCTTTCAATCCGGTTTATAACGAATGGGAACGGGATATAATAGCTACCTATAGCAAGAATGAGTTCGAACAGAAACTTGCGTGCAGCATCTGGAAAGCTCACAAGGAAAGCACAGCGCAATCAGTCCGCCCAATCAGAGAACGGAAACCAGAAAATTATGACCGCATGATGAAAAGTGCAGTCACAAGAAAGAAAGGCGGCGGAAGTGGTCAACGTTTGATTCCTGGAATGGATACAAGGGACTTCGGCCCATCAGAACCGGAATGGAAAGAGCATACAACGTATGCTCATTGGGAATTTTCCGGCAACGCGTCAATGATTTCGTTGTCTTGTGGTTATGATTATTGACAGAATGCAAAAATGCAAAACAGGAGGAAAATAAAATGAGAAAAGGAAGATACATGGACGCTTGTCCAGAAAGTAGAAATTGCTGGGGATGTTTCTATGCAGAAGAATGCTCAGTATGGAACGATCAGGATGCAGAACCGGTGCAGATTCCGGCAAGAGAAATTTATATGTCTCTTTGCGAAGGTCGCCATGAGATTCCCCAGGCAATCGACGGATCTATTTTCGGAACGGAACTTGATCCGCTTGATCTCACCGGAATGGAAAGAGAAGCAGCAGAACAGCTCCGCGGCGTTTTCACACTGAACCTGTATGTAACAGGTTTAACGGTTGCTCTCATTGCCGTTTTGAATGTGTGCAGAGAACAAAAAATCAAAGTTACTCTGTATCACTATAATAGAGAAACAGATGATTATTACCCACAGGAGGTAAAATAGAAATTTTTGATTTTCAAACTAAAAACGCAAATCCAAACGCAAACCAAAAAGGAGGAACAGAACTATGTTCAAAAAATTAGCAATCACACTCTTAACAGCAACAACTATCTTTTCCGGAATTGCAGCAATCAATACAACCGTATCACGGCAGAACTCCGCAACGGAAACCAACAACCGAAAACTTGACTATTCCGCCGAACATGATTACAGCTACGCCGATTCGTTTATTGCTGACGTAGTAGATTGGAATACTAACGGCGAAGAACTGGCACTTATGACAAGTGACGGCTATGAATTTTACGCCTATAAGTCTGCAAACGAATATGAGTTCAACAAGGCATACGTGGGACTTGATGACATCACCGACGTAGAAAAGGAAGAAGGCAAAATCCGTATCTACACAAAAGATGGAAGTGTTTATGAGATTTTCGGACTGACAAGAGAAAACTGAAAGGCAAATATAAAATTCTATCTTGTACAGTTATAACAAATATGTTATAATAAAATTGACGAAGGAGGAATATAATAAATGTATACAGTAGAATTTTATAAGGACGTCAACGATCATTGCGAAATTGGAGAATATTTCGCAGAGCTTGCGGAAAAGGCAAAGACAGATAAAAACGCAAGAATCAACATGAACAAGATTGCAGAATATATTTTGTTGCTTAAGCGAAACGGCACAAGAATCGGATATCCTGTAGTCCGACCGATCGAAGGAGATGTTTGGGAACTGCGACCATTAAAGAATCGAATTTTCTTCTTCTACTGGAAAGAGAATAAGTTTGTGTTACTAAGTCACTACATGAAAAAGTCGCAGAAAGCGCCGAAAAGAGAAATCGAAAAGGCAAAAGCAAACATGCGAGACTGGTTAGAAAGAGAGGGAAAATAGCTATGAAAGCGCATAAAAATTTCGAAGATATGTTCAACGATCCGGAATATTTTTCCGAAGAAGACAAGGCAGAAATCAATTTTGAAGTCGCATTGATTGAGAAAGTAAAGGAGATGAGAGAGTCCAGCGGATTCTCTCAGACCCAACTTGCAAAGGCAAGCGGAGTTAAACAGTCAGCGATCGCCAGAATGGAAAGTATGAAAGCAGTGCCGCAGATTGACACACTTATTAAATTGCTTGTACCAATGGGATATACATTAGATATTGTCCCATTGCGGAAATAGTCCTTATAAACTAAATACTGTATACATTTTAATAGCAGCCATCACGAAAACGATGGCTGTTATTTTTGTACTCAAAATTCGAAAAAGGCAAATAGAGAATAAAACAAAAAGGCAAAGGAGAAAAAGAAATGAGAGATAAAATTTTAAAAGTAAGTTATATCCTGGCATGGGTTGGAACACTTTGGTTCCTTTTAAGCCTGGAAAGCAGCATGTGGAATCTTATTCCGGCGGCATTGTGTCTTGCTTACGCCTATGCATTCGGCGAAGCGAACAACGGAAATTGGGTCATTTCGCCACACTAAGGCAACTATGCAGTATAGATGCACAACTAATAATTATGCATAATATATACATAATCAAAATAATTCAAACAAAGAAAGGGAAATTAAGACCATGAAAAAAGTATTTGAGATCAAACCAGAGAACAGCGCAGCATTCTACACCTATCTTTCCATTCATATCATTGACTTTGAAACAAAAGAGAAACCGGAAGTTATCATCTTTACCTGTGATATGACAGACGCAGAGTTCAGGGCAGCAGTCCAGTATTGCAACAAGCTGGCGGAAGAACGGAAATTCAACGAGTCTGTAGAAAAATACAAGAAACTCCATGAAGAATATATTACTATTCAGCAGGTAAAGGAAGCGTTAGACGATCTGTTCCGTGACATCAGCCGTCAGGCATTTTACAAACAGAAAGAAGCAGAAAAGGAACTGACGGAAATCTGCTATCAGAAAATTCTGGAAAAGGCAAACGGAAATCCATTCATGACAGAAGCAGAAATTACAGAGCTTGTGACTAAAACCGGATTAAAAGTTCTGAGAGAATGCGGCAAGATTGTAAAGGTTGATTTCGGAAATGCATTCATTGACAAAGAAACAGGGGCTTTCTATATCTTTGACGGAGCAGTAAGAGCAAGAATGATTGATGAAATTTATTACAGAATCCAGTAAGGCAAAACCATAGAAAGGAGCTGATGCACAATCACACAACGCAAAATAGAATCATGGTCACTAAACCGCCGTATAGAATCTTTACGGCAAATGGATCGTAGATTAGCAGAACTAAACATTTCAAGTCGTGATACGATCTGGAAAGAATACGGTGGAGGACTAAGAGAAAATGAAAAGGCAACGCTTGAAAATTGGAAGCGAATTGCCGAAGATGACATACTATATGATAATGCTATATATTGTTATATGGTATGTACGCTAGAACCATATACATTATGTGGTTTCGAAAACTAAACGTAGAGCATAGAAAAACAGGTTGAAATATACCTGTTATTTTTATGCTCAATTTTAAAAGGGAAATTCAAAATAATAAAACATAGAAAAAGGAGATTAAAATTATGTGTAAAATCAATGGAGTAAAATTAACAGAGATGAGAGAGAAAGCCGGTATGTCACAGAAAGCACTTGCAAAAGAACTCGGTGTGACTGAAAACACAATTTCCAATTATGAAACAGGCAAAAGCAACCCATCGGAAGGAAAAGTGAAAAAGCTGTGCTTTATCCTGAAAATTAATAAAGATGACATCGAGATTCATGATGTCGGATATAGCTTTTCAGAATCAGTAAGTAAAACAGTACAGCATTATAGACGAAAAAAAGATTTCCAGCGTCTTATGGTTCCTGGGGAATTAGAAGCATGGATTCAGGAAAAGAAAACAATCAGTGATGAAAAAGAAAAGGCAACTTTAAAGAACAAGTTACGGAGCGCAGTAACTCTTGGTTATAAGAAATTTATCACAATTGATCCTACTTGTATCCATATTCCAGTATGGCAGCGTGATACAGATATGACAAAGGTAATGGAAATTAAAACTAATTTCACAGAATCTAAATTTGATCCGATTAAAGGATTTGTGTATGAAGATAAGTTGTGGGTAGCCGATGGAGCGCATCGAGATGCGGCAATTGCACTTCTGAACTCGGAATCTGGAGAAGAGGATCAAAGGGAAATCCTTGTGGAGATCATTGATTGTACAATGCACGAAGCAATTATGACTTTCTTAGGACAGCAGTCTGGACGGAAAGGCATGTCTACAAATGATATGTATAGAGCTGGGGTTGAGGCAAATGTGGAAGAGTATCTGAATTTCAAAGAAATCTTCGATGAAAATAACATTCAGATTACAGCAGAAACAGAACGAAAAGAAAACCCGATTGGTAGAATCAGACCATCCAGAGAACTTCTTAGAATGTCAAAGTCAAAACAGGCAGCCCTTAGAAGAGCAATCAGCATGATTATAGAACTGAATTGGTGTGGATCTACAGAAAAGAACGCATTCAATACAAGGAATATTAAAGTTCTGTTAAGAATGGAAGGTATTCATGGAGATGCAACAATGGATCTGCTTAAGAGACATTGTAACGGAGCTGCTTATTATGAAAGCAAAGTATTTCCGATTAAGAGTCAGGCGCAGTTGTTCGATGTTCTGGAAAGCGAAATCAGCAAATAATACACATCTTACATAATACATATCAAGCAATACATATACATATTTTACATAGGGAGTTCGGAATAAGAAAGCACCACCTTATCCCTCCACATATATATAGGAAGAAACACCGTCAGCCTAGCTAACTGATGGTGTTTTCTTTCACTCAAAAACACAAACGAGAAAGGAGAATAACGATTATGTCAATGGATGATTTACGGAATCTGCTTTCGGATGACGAATATGCAGGAATTGAAGAGTATTTATCCGAAAGCGAAAGTGAAAATTAAGTAGTTAGACAGAGCGGATAAGGAAACTTGTCCGTTCCAATGTGATTACTTAAATCACAAGAAAGAGAGGAAAATAAAATGGAAAAACGACATAATCCAGCTGGCTTTGATTATGAAATCATTGCCCAAAAGAAAGAGTACGCACTCATCAAAATGGAAAGTACAGAAGAGTACAAGATCGTATCCGACATCTGTGCTGATGGAAGTTGGGCTTATACTGTCTGCTCATGGATGTATGGAAATTATGGTAGAGAAGAATATCTTATTTTACAGGATGCTCTTGATGCATTTCGGTATAAAACGGAAAGTGATTACATCCCACGGTCACGGCTGGAAGAGTTAGCAACTCAATGGAAAGACAAAATCATTCAGGATTGCTGGATGACAGAAGAAGAACGGAACGAATACTTCATCGGTGAACAAGATATGGATGATGCAGAATTAGAATTTTTCGGATTATTAAAAGGAGATGATGAATAATGTCGAGACGACGAAAGCCAAAGGAAGTTCTGGATTTTGAAAGGGAATATTTATTTCCTAATGGATTCAGAGAAACAAGAGTAAACGGAAGAGATGGTACTGGATCGCATTTGCATTATTTAAACCGTGTAACTCACAAGAGAATTGAAGTAAATACACGACTGAATAGAGAAGTAAAAGCAAGACTGATTAAAGAGAATAACCTTGTGTCGAATAAAAAAGTGAAAGGAGCGAAAAGAATTGAGAACGCAACAATGTGCTGTATTTGATCCAGATCATTACAACATAATTGACATAACCAATTATGAAAAATACCGTCAACACATCGAGCAGCAGCGCGAAATGGAAATCCAGAAAGCGAAAGCCAAACGCAAAAGAGAACGGCAGCGTAAAAAACTTATAGCACAAAGAATCTTTTGCGTGATGCTTATGGGCGTTGGGTATCTACTTATTAGATATGCAAGCGATACCTGGCCGTTAGGGGTAACGTTCATTTTATTTGGGCTGTTAGTAATCACAGAAAGGAAAGCGATTTTATGGTGATTTGGATAAAAATCTTTGATCGGTACGAACCCGTACTATATGTACAGAAAGACGCTTTGCGGCATATGACCGTCTTGTATGTAAGAACAAAAAATACAATGGTTGATGTATATATGAGTCTTGACGGTCGATTATTTGCAACAAGAAAATCTGTAAGGGAAGGAGGGAAAGGAATGTGTACATTGTAGCAAGTGATGGTGTAGAAACACAATCAAAGAAATTAAAGCCAACTGTTTCCTTGCCGAAAGCGAAAATGTTAGTGAAAAATTTACAGGATACAGATTATCTCGGTCTGAAATATTGGCTGGAAGATGATGATGGGAATAAAATTGAATTGGAGGACTAAATCATGGCAAAAGAATTTATTTACAGTAAGACAAGAGAAATTGGAACTATTGGTAAAAACACAGTGGAAATCGGACATTACACTGTTGATGGCAAAGAAATGCCTGATAAGGTATATATGGTCACAAAATTTTCACGGAAAGATGGAACTGAAAATACAAAGGCAACTGCGATTTGTAGTGTGAAAGACGCAAATGAGCTTGGTAAGCTACTGATGCAGGTAAAGTAAGGAGGTATTATACATAATGAAGGAATGGATTGAGAAAATGAACGAAATGTTCGAAGCGAACAGGTACACGAATGACAAACGTGTAACCGTAGACTACTGTGAAAACGCAAAGTGCATTCTTATCAATGTGTGCGGTGACACGACGATCATCAAAGATCTTGATAGACTTAATGATTTCGGGTTGATGATGAAATGTATGACAACAGTTCGGAATCTTTATGAACCTTATAATGATTAAAATACAGTAAGGCAGGTAGAGAATAATAATCTATCTGCCTTATTTAATTGGAGGAAAATAGATGACAAAACGACAGGAAGAAATTATTAAAGATAACTTGCGGTCTTATAAGGCAAACTTCGATTTTATTGAAATTGAAGATGCTGATTATGGTGGTGGATTTTATGTTTTTACCAGTGAAGAAAGGGCAAAAAACGGAGATTGGACGCAGTATTGCTACAACATTGATTACCTGAATGGTTGGTTATACGGATGTGTACAGGCAGCAAATGGAATTATGAAGAGAAAACAGGAGGAGTAAAAATGGAGAAGGCAAGAAGATTCAGAGGTGAAATGAAAGAAGCATGGGAAGCTGCTGGGTGGCGTGAAAGATTTGCCGTTGATAATGGAAATAAAACCATTGTTTATGTGAACGGTCATAAATGTTTACGGTTTACATATTCCAGGTACAAAGAATATCAGGATGCAAACGGGGCGATTTATGACACAGTAAAAAAACAGTGGATCGGATAGAAAGGCAGGTTGATAATATGAAAGTCAAATATGTTGGGTTTGGTGGATACATGGAAGTTCCATGCTACGAAGATGAAAATGGAAAGTTATATTTTGATGAAAACAACGGTAAAAACGGACTCAATCTCTATACAGGTGCTTATAGAACTGAATGGGATGAAATCTGTGGCGAACCATGTAATAGAGTAACAGAACCAGTTGAATGCGATGATCCTTTTGTTCGTCATCCAAGAGAAAAGGATTACATGTTATTAGACAGAATGAGAAGTGATTGTAACTATTTCCTCGGAAATGGAAACGGTTATGAAGGTCATCTGTGGGGTGGCAGTGTAGAAGCAATCTGTGACGAAATGGAACGGATTTGGAACTCACTGGAAGAGAAACCGGAATGGTTATCATTGGAACAGATTGAAGATTACAGAAGAGAAATGATGAAGATGAAAGCGAGGAGATAATTATGTTATCACAGATTAATTATGATAGAAAGTTTCTTGCAAAGTTAAAAAGTAATTACTTCAATGCAAAAGCATTATATGAAACGGTAAAAGAAAATGCAGAAGAAATTGAAAGAAAGATTCTTGCAGAAAATGAGTTCTATGAAACAGAGGATGTAGCAGAAATGATGGAGAAAAGAGGTGGGGATGGAAAGCCAAAACGGATTCTCGAACCAAGCATGACTTACATGATGGATTTAGATAATGAACTGCCACGGTTTATTGATTTATGTTATCCAGAATATGTTAAGGCAGGAATTGCAGATCCTCGAGGAAAGGGATACTGTCCTGACGCACAGGCAAGAGAATTATTACTTGAAGCGACAAAGCAGCTTGTAGATTATGGGATTGACATCATTCCAGAAGGACTTGGTGAAAAAGAAACGTTACGGAATGCAGTTCGAAATATCAAATGGAGAGATAAGGTTCTTGATTTGGTTTTAAAACTGGAAAGCGATGGAATTGAAAATTATTTAACAAGAGAAAGGGTGAGTGATTAGTATGAAAACTTTAAAAGAAATGCTGATTGAAGCAGGTTATCCAAAAGAAGAAATGGATCATCATTATTCTGATTTATATGTATATGTAACACCACTTACAACGAAGGTAATTGAAGAATGGTGTAAGGCACATGATTACAGCATGGCT